>Ga0123333_10000968_pt1 | contig 30540 bp, 28 predicted proteins | sample BioC12SIPDNA_3_FD_89957 | JGI IMG/M metagenome (GOLD analysis project Ga0123333, IMG submission 89957) | Anaerobic biogas reactor microbial communites from Washington, USA - Biogas_R2_B C12 SIP DNA | ecosystem: Engineered > Bioreactor > Anaerobic > Unclassified | place: Washington, USA... | reverse complement strand
TCCCCGGTGCCGGGCCGGCTCCTCACCTTCGGCGACCTCAACTTCCACGCCGTCCTCAAGGCGAAGTTCGGGCTGGAGGACCGGTGAGCGGGGGAGCGCGCTGATGCTGGTGGAGTTGGCCGTCACCGACCTCGGCGTCATCGACCGGGCCCGGCTGGTGCTCGGGCCGGGCATGACCGCACTCACGGGCGAGACGGGCGCGGGCAAGACGATGCTCGTCGAGGCGATCGGCCTGCTGCTCGGCGGTCGGGCCGAGCCCGACCTGGTCCGCGAGGGTGCACCCGAGGCGGTGGTCGAGGGGCGGTTCCTGGCCGACGGGGACGAGGTCGTGCTGACCCGGGTGGTTCCACGCGACGGTCGTTCACGCGCCTACGTCGACGGTCGGATGGTCACCGCCGCCGCCCTGTCCGAACGGGGTCGGGCGCTGGTCGACCTGCACGGCCAGCACGCCCACCAGGCGTTGCTCACCACGGCCGCCCAGCGGGACGCGCTCGACCGCGCCGCCGGCGTCGACCTCGGCCCGCTCGAGGCGGCGCGGGTACGGGTCGCCGACATCGACGAGGCGATCGCCGGCCTCGGCGGCGATCCCGGCGCCCGCGCCCGGGAGATCGATCTGCTGGGATACCAGGCCGACGAGATCGAGGCGGCCGCGCTCGACGACCCCGACGAGCTCGCCCGGCTGGAGGTCGAGGAGGACGGCCTCGCCGGGGCGGAGGAACATCGGCGCGCCGCGGCGGCGGCTCTGACCGGCCTGACCGATGACGGCGGTGCCCGCGACGGCGTCGCCGCCGCGGTCGCCGAGTTGCGTGACCGCCAACCGTTCCGTGATGCGGAGGCCCGCCTGGCCGGCATCCTCGCCGACCTCGACGACGTGACCGTCGAGCTGCGCGCGCTCGCCGAGGCGGTGGTCGACGATCCGGCGCGCCTGGAGGAGGTCCGGGCCCGCCGCCAGGCGCTGCTCGACCTGGTCCGCAAGTACGGCACCGCGGCACCCGGCGCGACCGGAACCCTCGCCGACGTGATCGCGTTCGGCCGGGAGGCGCGGCGGCGTCGCGACGAGCTGGAGCGACACGACGAGCGCGCCGCTGAGCTCCAGCGCGACCGAGCGGCGGCGGTGGCGAAGGTGGAGGCGGCGGCGGCCGCGGTGGCCCGGGCCCGGCGTCGGGCGGCCCCCGGCTTGGCGAAGCGGGTCACCGGCCACCTCCAGGAGCTGGCCCTGGCCGGCGCGAGGATCGAGATCGATGTCGGCGACGACGACCCGGGCGACGACGTGGCCATGCTCCTCGCGTCCGGCCCCGGGGCATCCCCGCGCCCGGTCGCCCGGGCGGCGTCGGGGGGCGAGCTGGCGCGGACCGGCCTCGCCCTACGCCTGGTGCTCACCGCCGATCAGCCGTGCCTGGTGTTCGACGAGGTCGACGCCGGCATCGGCGGTGAGGCGGCGATCGCGGTCGGTCGCGCCCTCGCCGCGCTCGGCCGAGAGCGGCAGGTCCTCGTCGTGACCCACCTGGCCCAGGTCGCGGCGTTCGCCGATGCCCAGATCGGCGTGTCGAAGTCGATCGCGGACGGCGCGGCGAGGTCGGGCGTGGGTCTCGTCGAGGGCGATGACCGGGTCGTCGAGCTCTCGCGGATGCTCTCGGGGACGCCCGATAGCGAGCGGGTCCGGGAGGCGGCGGCCGAGCTGCTCGCCACGGCGGCCGCGGAGGTCGGGCGCCTCCGATGACGTACGCTCGCGCGCGCCTCCGGCGGAGACCCCCACGCCCGCCGACCGAGCGGAGCCGTTGATGGTCGACGAGCCAACCGAGATCGAGACCGAGCGCCCGCGCCCCGACGCGACCCCGGTCGTCGGCATCGCCCGGGTCGGCACCCGCACCAAGGACCTGGCCAAGCGGCTGGTGCCGGGAGAGATCGCCGTCATCGACCACGTCGACCTCGACACCGTGGCGACCGAGAGCCTGATCGCCGCGGGCGTCGTCGCGGTGGTCAACGCGGCGCCGTGCATCTCCGGTCGGTACCCGAACGCCGGTCCGCTGCTGCTCGCCGCGGCGGGTGTCGCGGTCGTCGACGAGGTCGGTTCCGACGTGATGGCGGCCATCGAGGACGGAGCCACGGTCTGGATCGAGGGCGACGAGGTGGTGCTCGACGGCGACGTCGTCGCCGCCGGCCGGCGCCAGGACTTCGCCTCGTTCGGCGTCGTGCTGGAGAAGGCTCGGAGCAACATGGGCGACGAGCTCCAGCGCTTCGCCGAGAACACCCTCAACTACATCCAGAAGGAGGGTCACCTCCTCGTCGACGATCCCGACATCCCGGACATCCCCGTCGACTTCGAGGGTCGCCAGGTGCTGATCGTCGTCCGCGGCGTCGACTACAAGAAGGACCTCCGCCTGTTGCGCCAGAGCGGTTACCTGCAGGAGCAGAAGCCGCTGCTGGTCGGCGTCGACGGCGGCGCCGACGCGTTCCTCGAGATGGGCATGAAGCCCGACGTGATCATCGGAGACATGGACTCCGTCAGTCCGGACGCACTGCGCAGCGGGGCCGCCCTGGTGGTGCACGGCTACGCCGACGGCCGGGCGCCGGGAGCCGAGATCCTCGAGGAGATGGGGCTGCCCCACGTCGTCTTCGCGTCGGCCGGCACGTCGGAGGACATCGCCATGCTGGTGGCCTTCGAGCGGGGCGCCGACCTGATCGTCGCGGTCGGCACCCACTCGTCGATGGTCGACTTCCTCGACAAGGGCCGACCCGGCATGGCGTCGACGTTCCTCGTCCGGTTGAAGGTCGGGCCGAAGCTGGTCGACGCCAAGGGGGTCAACCGGCTCTACACGACGAAGGTGCGCACCCGCGACCTCCTGCCGCTGGTGATGGCGGCCATCATCACCATGGTGATCATCGCCATCATCAGCGAACCCATCCGCACGGTCGTGCGGGGGATGCTCCTCACCCTGCGATGATCGACCGGGCCCGAGGTGCCCCGCCCCGATGATCAACATCCGGTACCACATCGTCTCGATCACCGCCGTGTTCCTCGCGCTCGGCATCGGCACGCTGCTCGGTGGCACCTTCCTCGACCGTTACACCGTCGACCTCCTCGACCGGAACATCCGATCCGCCGAGGAGCGGATCGCGGCCACCGACGCCGAGAACGAACGGCTGTCCGACGACCTCGACGCCGCCCGACGCCGCGACGAGGACCTGACCGCCCTCGGCAGCGCGCCCCTGTACGACGGCCGCCTCGACGGGCGTCCGGTGCTGGTCGTGACCGCACCCGGCGTCGACCAGGCGACGATCGACGACCTGACCGTGGCCCTCGCCGGAGCCGAGGCCGACCTGCGGGGGGTCCTGACCGTCGGCTCGCGGATGACGTTCGCCGACGACATCGACGAGGGCCTCGTCGAGCGGCTGGAGCTCACCGACGCCAGCCCCACCGGCGTTCGCGCCGAGGTGCACTCCCGCCTCCACGCGGCCCTGGTGGCCGCCGGGCTGGAGCCCGACGAGCCGGAGGACGAGGACGACCAGACGGGTGAGGGCGGCGAGACGGGTGAGGGCGGCGACACCGGCGCGGGCGACCAGACCGGCGATCCCGGCGACCAGACCGGCGCCGGTGACGACGACACCGGTGGGCAGGCCGGCACCGGCGACGACGCCGGTTCGGAGGCCGAGACCGACGCCGTCGACGCGATCGAGTCGCCCGACGGGACCCAGCCCGAGATCGTGTCCGCCCTGCTCGACGCCGGCTACCTCGAGCTCGACCCGGCCGACGGGCGCGAGGGTGACCCCATCCTCGAGGTGCCGGGCTACGCCTACGTGTTCGCCGGAGGTCCCACCCTCTCCGCCGACGACGACGCCCTGCTGCTCGGCGTGCTCAACCACGACGACCCCGACGACATCACCGCGCCGGTCGTCGTCGTCAGCCCGACGGTCCCCGCCGACGTCGAGGATCCGGCACCGACGATCGTCGAGCGCGTCCGGGGCGACGCCGAGCTCTCCGTCACCTACGCCACCGTCGACAACGTCGACACGTTCCCCGGGCAGGCCGCGACCGTCCTCCTCCTCGCCTCCGGTTCCGGCGCCGCCGGGCACTACGGGGAGGACGAGGGCGCGTCGGCGCTGCTGCCGGCCGGCAGTTGAGCGACGCCCCCGGCACCGTCCGCGCCGCCGCGGGCATGGGCGTGATCACCGCGATCTCCCGGGTCGTGGGCTTCGTCCGCGTCCTCGTGGTGGCCTCGGTGCTGGGCATCGGGTACCTGGGCAACGCCTTCCAGTCGGCGAACTCCCTGTCGAACGTCCTGTTCGAGCTGCTCGCCGCGGGAGCGTTGTCGGCGGTGCTCGTGCCCGCCTTCGTCGACCTCCTCGACGCCGGCGACGAGCGGGGAGCCGAGGAGGTCGCCGGCGGGGTGCTGGGCCTCGCCCTGGCGGGGTTGGGAGCCATCAGCCTGGTCGGCGTCGTCGCCGCACCGTGGCTGGCCCGCCTGCTGACCCTCGGCGTCGACGCCGAGCATGCCGCGGACCAGCGCGAGCTGGTTACGTTCCTGCTCCGGTTCTTCGTGCCGCAGGTCGTGCTGTACGCCGCGGGCACGGTCGCGACCGGCGTCCTGTACGCCAAGCGGCGCTTCCTGCCGACCGCGGCGGCTCCGATCGGGAACACGATCGTGATGGTGGCCGCCCTCGTCGCCTTCGCGGCGGTCGCCGGGTCGGACCCGGGCCTCGACCTCGGCGTGACCGAGCGGGTGCTCCTCGTCGTGGCGGGCACCGGCGGCGTGGTCGCGTTCGTCGGGATCCTCCTCGTCGCGTGCCGCACCACCGGCTTCCGCCTGCGCCCCCGCTGGCCGGGCCGCGACCCCCGCGTGGGTCGGGTCGCCCGCCAGGCGGGGTGGGGCGTGGTGCTCCACACCTCCGCCGGCGCCATCCTCGGTGGGGCGATCGTGTTCGGCGGTGGGGTGCCGGGCGGGGTGGTGGCGTACCAGACGGCGTGGGTGTTCTTCCTCGCCCCCTACGGGATCCTCGCCCAGCCGATCCACACCGCGATCCTTCCGGAGCTGGTCACCGAGGCCCGCGACGGCCTCGACCGGTACCGGGGGTCGGTGCGCTGGGCGATCGAGCGGATGGCCCTGACCGTGCTTCCGGTCGCGGTGGTGTTGACCGCGTTCGCCGCCCCGTCGATGCGCATCGTCGCCGAGGTCGTCGGCGAGACCGACACCGGAGCCCGGCTGCTCGCGGCCGCGCTGGCGAGCCTCGGCGTCGGCCTCCTGCCCTACAGCGCGTTCCTCATGCTCGCCCGGGCCTACTACGCGCTCGGCGACAGCCGCACCCCCGGCCTGGCGTCGATCGCGGTCGCGGTGGTCGGCCTGGTGGCGATGGCCGTGGCCACGCCGTTCACCGACGGGGCGGCGCGCATCGGCGCGCTCGGCCTGGCCCACTCGCTCGCCTACGCCGTCGGGATGGTGGTGCTGCTGGTCGGCCTCGGCCGCCGGGCCGGCGGATCGGTGTACCCGGCCATCGTCGGTGCCATGGTCGCGGCCTCGGTCGTCGGGGGCCTCGCGCTGTGGTGGGCGGGCGACCGGCTGCTCGCGGGTCGCGAGGGACCGGTCGCGGACCTGGTCGTGACGGCGGGACTGGCGGCCGTCGGCGCGCTGGCGCTGCTCGCGGCCACCCGCGCCACCGGCCTGCGCGGCCGGTTGACGGTCCGCGACGCGGGCGGCACCGGGGACCACGCGATGGTCCCCGACGACGCCGAGGCCCTGCTGCCGTGAAGGTGCGACGTCCGTTGTCGGCGGTCCTCGCGCTGACCCTCGCGGTCGTTCTCGCCCCCGCGCCCGCCGGCACCGTCGAACCGATCGAGGACGTCGGCCCCATCCGTCGCATCCTCGTGGTCACCCTGCCCGGCGTGACCTGGTCCGAGATGCGGTCGGCACACCTGCCCCACACCGAGAACCTGGTCCGCGAGGCGGCGGTCGGGGTCATGAGCACCCAGATCGGTCGGGGCCCGGCGTCCACGCCGGCGGCCTACCTCACCCTCGGCGCGGGGACCCGCTCCGTGGACGCGGGCGTCGACACCGGGATCGCCCTGAACCCCGACGAGCTCCACGGTGGGGTGCCGGCCGCCGACATCCTCATGCGCCGTCTCGGGCGCGCGCCGGAGGGCATCGCCTATCTGCCGGTGGGGGCGGCGCTCGACGTCAACTCCCGTTCTCCGTACGGCGGGGTGCCGGGCACGCTGGGCGACCTGCTCGACGGCGCCGGTGTCGAACGGGCGGTGATCGCCAACGCCGACGCGGCCGAGGGCTTCGCCAGTGACGAACCGCCGCCCGACGGCGCCTACTCCCGCAGCGCGGCGACCTTCCTCATGGGCACCGACGGCATCGTCCCGCACGGAGACGTGGGCCGGGGGTTGCTGCTCGAGGATCCCGACGCGCCCTTCGGCCGTCGGTTCAGCCCGGAGGTGGTCCTGGCCACGTTCGAATCGGTGTGGGACGTCGAGGGTCCCGCGGTGGTGGTGGTCGAGGCGTCCGATCTCAGCCGGGCGGCCGGCTACGCCCGCCGCTCCACCCCCGACCAGGCGCGGGCCCTGCGCGAGCAGGCGCTGCGCGACGCGGACGGCCTCCTGGGCGACCTGCTCGACCACGTCGACCCCGCGTCGGACGCGGTGCTCGTCCTGTCGCCGGTCGCCCGTTCGGGCGCGGGCATGGCGGTGCTGCGGGCGCCGTCCGTCGACGGTGGGCTGCTTCGCTCGGCGACCACCCGCCGCGACGGTTACGTCCACCTGGCCGACGTCGCACCGTCGATCCTGACCCTGATGGGAGTCGAGCCGCCGACGGCGATGGAGGGGCGCTCCTTCGACGTCGCCGGCGCCGAGGGGAACCGGGTGACGACCCTGATCGACCAGGGGGAGGCGGCGAGGGCGCGCGACGAGCGCCTGCCGACCGTGGTGCAGGTGATCATCGCCTTCCTCGCCCTGCTCGTGCTCGCCGTCGTCCAGCGCGACCGTCTGCCCCGGGGCGGGGCCTCGGTGCTGCGGGCGGTCGCGATCGGCGCCCTGGGCATCGTCCCGGGGACGTTCCTGACCGCCCTCTTCCCGGCCACCGTCGACAGCGCGGTCGCCTACGTGTCGGTCGTCGTCACCACCGCGGTGGTGGTCGGCGTGGTGGGTGGGTTCCTCGACCACCGTCGGCCCGGGGTCGGGGTCCTGTTCGGACTCGGCGTAGTCGTCACCGTCATCGGCATCGACCTGGTCCTCGGCGCCCACCTCCAGGTCAACACGGTCTTCGGCTATTCGACCGCCGTCGCGGGCCGGTTCGCCGGTCTCGGGAACCTCGCCTTCGCCCTGTTCAGCGCGGCCGGCCTCGCCCTCGCGGTCTCGCTCGTCGACCGTTACGGGGAGCGGGCGCTGCCCGGCGCGATCGGGTTGCTGGCCGCGGTCGTGCTGCTCGACGGCCTGCCGATGCTCGGCGCGGACGTCGGCGGGGTGGCCTCGATGGTGCCCGCCTTCGCGGTCACCGCCATGCTCCTCGGTGGCCGTCGGCCGAGCGGCCGCCACGTCGTGGCGTTCGCGGCGGCCGCGCTCGTCGCCGTCGCGGTCTTCGGCCTGCTCGACGCGTCGCGCCCCGCGAGCAGCCAGACCCACCTGGCCCGCCTGGGCGAGCACCTGGTCCACGGCCGCTTCGACGCCGTGCGCGACACGTTCGTGCGACGCCTCCAGGCGAGCTTCGGCAGCAGCCAGTCGGCGATCTGGGTGATCGCGCTCGGGGCGATCGCCGTCGCCGGCATCCACGCCGTCGCCCACGCGCGGGGTTGGATCGGTCCCCGTGCGACCCGGTGGTCGCGCGACCGCTTCGCCACCGCGCTGGCGGTGGGCGCCGCGGTGCTCGCCGGCCTCGGGCTGGTCGTGAACGACTCGTCGATCGCGGTGCCCGCGACGATGCTCATCGTGTTCGTGCCGGTCCTCGTGCTGCGCCAGACCACGCCCGACGAGGGAGCGGCCCGGTGACCGCGGCCGCCGCCTTCGTCGCCGGCCTGCTCGCGGTCATCGTGCTGGAGCGCACCACGCGCGACGTCATGGCCCGCCCGGTCCTGGCCCGCCTCAACTACCGCGATCACGAGCTGCCGACCGCGTCGGGCCTGCTCCTCCTGGCCGCCGTGATCGCGGTGGAGGGCGGGCGGCTCCTCGTGGAGCTGGTGGTCGACGGCCGGCCCGACCTGACGCCGGAGCGGGTGGCGGTCCTGCTGGTCGTGGTGGCGTTCGGTTTCCTGGGCCTGGTCGACGACCTGCTCGGCGACGGCGACGACCGCGGCCTGAAGGGCCACGTCGGGGCGGTGCTCCGCGGCCGGGTGACGACGGGGTTCATCAAGCTGGCCGGCGGTGCCGCCGTGGCCGTGTTCGTGTCGGCCCTGCTCCTGGGGGGCGACGCGCTCGACGTGATCGTGGGCGGGGCGGTGATCGCGCTCGCCGCCAACATGGGCAACCTGTTCGACCGCGCCCCGGGCCGCACGCTCAAGGTGGGCCTGATCGCCTACGTCCCGCTCGCGGTGGCGGCCGCTACGGGTGCGTCGGGAGTGGCGCTGGCCGCCGTCGCGGGGGCCGCCGTCGGCCTGCTGCCCGGAGACCTCCGGGAACGGTCGATGCTGGGCGACACCGGGGCCAACGCGTGGGGCGCGGCCCTCGGCGTCGTCGCGGTGGCCACCGTCGGCGCGCCGGGTCGTGCCGCGATCGCCTCGGTGCTCCTCGCCCTGACCCTCCTCTCCGAGGTGGTCTCGTTCAGCCGGGTGATCGCGGCGGTGCCTCCGCTGCGCGCCGTCGACCGCCTCGGACGCCTGCCGGAGGACGCCCCGTGACCCTTCGTCGCCTCGCCGCCCTGACGTTGGTGCTCGGCGCCGCCCATGCCGCGCTCCTCGGTCCGGCCCGGCCGGCGGCGGCCGCCGCCGACCGGCCCGACCACCCCGGCCGCCTGCTGGTCATCTCGGTCCCCGGTCTGACCTGGGCCGAGGTCGAGGAGCACGACCTGCCCAACCTCGAGCGACTGCTCGACGGGGCGGCGCTCGCCAACCTGGCGCCGCGCAGCGTCAGCGCCCGGGCCACGCCGGGCTCCGCGTACCTCACGATCTCGGCGGGCACCCGAGCGGCGACGTCCGGCTCGACCGACGGCCAGGTGCTCGGCCTCGACGAGGAGAGCGCCGGCTCCGACGCCGGGGAGATCTTCACGCGGCGCACCGGTGTCACCCCGGACGGCCCCTACGTGTCGCTCGTGTGGCCGTCGCTCGTCCGCGCCAACGCCGCCCGACCGTACGACGCCGAGCTGGGCCTGCTCACCGAGACGCTGGAGGCGGCCGAGGTCTCGGCGTCGGTGATCGGCAACGCCGACGGCACCGAGTCGATCGGGAGCACCTACGAGCGCCAGGTCGGCCTGGCGCTGGCCGACGCCAACGGGGTGGTGCCGGCGGGGGAGCTGGGCAAGGGACTGCTCGCCGCCGATCCGTCGCAACCGTTCGGACTCCGCCTCGACCTCGACGCGGTCGAGTCCCGGTTCACCTCCGAGTGGCGCGACGCCCTGCCCGGCCGGCGCCACCTGGGCGGCGTCGTCATGGTCGAGGCCTCCGACACCGCCCGCCTGCTGCGCTACCGGTCGACGGTCGACCTGGGGCGCTACCAGGAGCTCTACGCCGAGGCGCTGGCGCGGACCGACGACCTGATCGGTCGCCTGCTCGACCAGGTCACCGAGGAGGACACGGTGATGCTGCTCGCGCCCTACAACCGGCGCGGCGACCGCGACCTCACGGTCGTGGCGCTCCGCGGACCGCGGGTCGAGCGCGGCTACCTGCGGTCCGCGTCCACCCAGCGCGCCGGGTTCCTGACCCTGGTCGACGTGGCGCCGACGGTGCTCGACGTGCTGGGCATCGACCGGCCGACCACGATGGAGGGCCGCCCGGCGATCGCGGTCGCCAGCGACGATCCGCTGGCCGAGCGGGTCGACCACCTGGTCACCCGCAACCTCGAGGCCCGGTTCCGCGAGCGCCTGCTGAACCCGACGACCACCGCCGTGCTCGTGCTGCTCGCCGGGATCACCGCCGCGGCGATGTTCGCCCACACGAGTGGGTGGAGCGCCCGGGCCCGGGCGACGATCGCCTTCCTCGGGCTGGTCGACCTCGGCATCCTCCCTGCGTCGTACCTCGCCCGGGCGTTTCCGATCGAGCGTCTCGGCGAGGGCTTCTACTGGGCCTTCGTCGTCGCCGTCGCGGTCGTCGCCGCGGTGGCATCGACGGTCGCCGCGCGCGTCACCCGCCGACCGCTCGTCGCCGTGACCGGGCTGCTCGCCCTCGTGTTCGGGGTGATCGCCGCCGACGTCATGACCGGGTCGAACCTGAGCCTGTCGGCCGCGTTCGGCTACTCGGCCACCGGCAACTCACGCCTCTACGGCATCAGCAACTACGCCTACGCGCAGGTCGCGGCGGCGGTGTGCCTGCTGGCGGCGATCCTCGCCTCGCGCGGGCGGCGCGGACGGATCGCCGCGGTCGGCCTGATGGTCGCCACGCTCGCGGTGCTCGGCGTCCCGGTGTGGGGGAGCGACGTGGGCGGCGTGCTCGCGTTCACGCCGGCGGTCCTCGTGTTCGTGTTCCTGCTCCGGGGCCGGCGGATCCGCCTCCGGACCGTCGGCCTCGCCGTCGCGGCCACCGCGGCGGCCATCGGCGTGTTCGGGGCGCTCGACCTCGCCCGTCCGCCGGGCGAGCGGGCCCACCTCGGCCGGCTGTTCGAGCGGGTCGGCGACGAGGGCGTCGGCCCGCTGGTGTCGATCATCGAGCGCAAGCTCCTCGCCAACCTCTCGGTCTCGACGTCGTCGCTGTGGGTCCTCGCCATCCCGATGGGCATCGGCTTCGCCGCGTACCTGCTGCGCGCGCCGGACCGGCCCTACGGCGCCATGGTCCGGTGGCTGCCGGCCCTGCCCGCCGGGCTGTGGTCGCTCCTGGTCGCGGGGGTCCTCGGCAGCGCGCTCAACGACTCCGGGGTGATCGTGGGCGGCATCGCGGCGGCCGTGGTGACCGCGTCGCTCGTGGTGCTCCTCATGTCTCCGGGGACGGTTCGCGGCGGGAGCGCTCCGCCGGGGTAGGGTGCGCTCCCGTGACCAAGCACGTGTTCGTCACCGGTGGAGTGGCGTCGTCGCTCGGGAAGGGGATCAGCGCATCGTCGCTGGGGCGGCTCCTCAAGGCCCGCGGCCTACGGGTGACGATGCAGAAGCTCGACCCGTACATCAACGTCGATCCCGGGACGATGAACCCCTTCGAGCACGGGGAGGTCTTCGTCACCGACGACGGCGGTGAGACCGACCTCGACCTCGGCCACTACGAGCGGTTCATCGACGAGAACCTCTCGCGGGCGTCGAACGCCACGACCGGCTCGATCTACTCGTCGGTGATCGCCCAGGAGCGCCGCGGCGACTACCTCGGCCGCACCGTGCAGGTGATCCCCCACATCACCGACGAGATCAAGCGGCGCATCCGGTCGCTGGTCGCCGACGACGTCGACGTCGTGATCACCGAGATCGGCGGGACCGTCGGCGACATCGAGATCCTGCCGTTCCTCGAGGCGATCCGGCAGTTCCGCCTCGACGCCGGGCGCGACAACGTCTGCTACATCCACGTCACGCTCGTGCCCTTCATCGGCCCGTCGAACGAGCAGAAGACCAAGCCCACCCAGCACTCGGTCACCGAGCTGCGCAGCCGCGGCATCCAGCCCGACCTGATCGTGTGCCGGAGCGAGGCGCCGATCGGCGAGGGCCTGAAGCGCAAGATCTCCTCGCTCTGCGACGTGCAGCCGTCGGGCGTGGTGAACGCGGCCGACGCCCGCAACCTGTACGAGGTGCCGCTGATCCTCCACGACGAGGGCTTCGACGACGAGGTCTGCCGGGTGCTGCGCATCGAGGGCACCGAGCCCGACCTCGCGGAGTGGCGGGGCCTGGTCGATCGCATCGACGCCGCCGACCGCACCGTTCGCATCGGCGTGATCGGCAAGTACGTCAGCCTGCCCGACGCGTACCTCTCGGTCGTCGAGGCCACCCGGCACGGCGGCTTCCACCACGGGGCCAAGGTCGAGATCGACTGGATCCAGGCCGAGGAGGTCGAGGGCCTGCTCGCCGGTAGCCGCCTCGCCGACCTCGACGCCATGGTCATCCCCGGCGGCTTCGGCGAGCGCGGCACCGAGGGCAAGATCGCCGCCGCCGGCTACGCCCGGGAGCACGGCATCCCCTGCCTGGGGCTGTGCCTGGGCCTCCAGATGATGGTCGTCGACTTCGCCCGCAACGTGCTCGGCCTGACCGGCGCCAACAGCCGCGAGCTCGATCCCACCACGCCCTACCCGGTGATCGACCTGATGGACGACCAGCGTGACGTCACCGACAAGGGCGGCACCATGCGCCTCGGCACGTACGTCGCCGAGCTCGAACCCGGCTCGCGGGTCGCCGAGATCTACGGGCGTACCGTGGTGTCCGAGCGCCACCGGCACCGGTACGAGTTCAACCCCCGCCTCCGCCACCACTTCGAGGGCTCGGCCCTCCGCCTGTCGGGCACCTCGCCCGACCACCGCCTCGTCGAGTTCGTCGAGCTCGACGACCACCCGTTCTGGATCGCCACCCAGGCCCACCCGGAGCTCAAGAGCCGTCCCAACCGGCCCGCGCCCCTGTTCCGTGAGCTGGTCGGGGCGGCGCTCGAACGGGCCGAGGGCCGCAACCCCCACCTGTTCGACACCCGCGACGTCGCGGGCGCCGTCGACGTCCGGGATTCGCTCGACGACGGGGATGCGGCCGAGCTCGGGGTCGAGGTGGGCGCGGGCGAATCCGTCGATCCCGCGGTCGACTGACGCGGTGGCCGGCGACCGTTCCGGCTTCGTCCACCTCGGCGACCGCGAGGTGTTCTCGGGCGCGCGCCTGCGCATCGTCAACGCCCGCTTCCGGGCCCCCGACGGCGAGGAGTTCGACCGCGACGTCGTGCGCAACCAGGGCGCGGTCGCCGTGGTGCCCCTCCTCGACGACGGCCGTACCGTCCTGGTCGTCCGGCAGTACCGGGGACCGATCGACCGCGAGCTGACCGAGATCCCCGCCGGACTGCTCGACGTCGAGGGCGAACCGCCGGAGGTCTGCGCCCGACGCGAGCTGATCGAGGAGGTCGGCCACGAGGCCACCGACGTCGTGCCGCTCCTGACGACGTTCGTGGCGGCCGGGTTCAGCGACCACCGGGTGTCGATCTACCTCGCGACGGGGCTGCGGGCGGTCGCCGCCGACCGCCAGGGACCCGAGGAGCGCCACATGGTCGTCGACGAGCTGTCGCTCGACGACGTCCCGGGCCTCGTCGAGCGGGGCGTGCTCGTCGACGCCAAGACGATCATCGGTCTCACGGCGGTCCGGGCCCGGCTGGGCCTGGACGGGTGAGCGCCGGGGACGACGCCCCGCCGCCGCTCCCGCCGGAGGTCGAGGAGCTGCTGGCCTGGCTGCGGGTCGAGCGCGGCCGATCGGCGTCGACGCTCGCGGCCTACCGCACCGACCTCCGTCGCTACTCCGAGTGGCTGCGTGGGCGCGGGCTGACCGTGCGCACGGTCGACGAGGACGACGTCACCGCCTACGTCGCGCACCTCCGGGCCGCGGGGCGGGCGGCCTCGTCGGTGAAGCGGGCGCTGGTGTCGATCCGCGGCCTGCACCGGTTCCTCGCCCTGGAGGGCGCGGTCGCCCGCGACCCGTCGGCCGAGGTCTCGGTGCCACGCGTGCCGCGGGGGGTCCCCAAGGCCCTCACCGAGGACGAGGTGGCACGGCTCCTCGACTCGGTCGCGGGCGACGACGCCGTCGCCCGGCGCGACCGGGCCGTGCTCGAGGTGCTGTACGGCACCGGGCTGCGGATCTCGGAGCTGGTCGGCCTCTCGCTCGGCGACGTCGACCTCGAGGGCGCCCTGGTTCGTGCGTTCGGCAAGGGGGCGCGGGAGCGGATCGTGCCGCTCGGCCGCCTCGCCGCCGAGGCGGTGACCGCATGGCTCTCGCCCGGCGGTCGCGACGCGATGATCCCCGAACGGTGGGCCCGCCGCACCGACGCCGACGCCCTGCTCCTCAACCGCCGGGGCGGACGGCTCAGCCGCCAGGGCGCCTGGGGGATCGTGCGCAAGCACGGCGACCGCGTCGGCCTGGGCGGCCGGCTCACCCCCCACGTGCTGCGCCACTCGTGCGCGACCCACATGCTCGACCACGGCGCCGACGTCCGGGCCGTGCAGGAGCTGCTCGGCCACGCGTCGATCAGCACCACGCAGATCTACACCCTCGTGTCGACCGAGCGGCTCTGGTCGGTCTACCGCGAGGCCCACCCCCGGGCCCGGGGCGGATGACGCGTTCGAACGCGGTCGGAGGAAAATCCGGGGTGGGTCACCGCAGGCGGGATCGGCGGTGGTGGCGCAGTAGTCTTGGCGGATGCTGACCGCCGAATCGCTCGCCGAGCTCCGTGTCGCGCTCGAGACCGAGCGCGACCAGCTCGTCCGCCAGATCGACGACATCGACGAGGACGCCGAGTCCATCGACGACAACTTCGCGGACTCGGGCCAGGTCGCCGCCGAGATGGGGGAGAACCTCACGCTCGTCTCCGCCCTGCGCGAGCAGCTCGCCGACGTCGAGCACGCGCTCGCCAAGTTCGACGACGGCACGTTCGGCCAGTGCGAGGCCGACGGTGCCCCGATCCCGGTCGACCGGCTGGAGGCCATGCCCGCCACCCGGTTCTGCATCGAGCACGCCTGATCGCCTCGGACCGGCCCCGGTGAAGGTCGGCCACCTGGCCCGCCGCTTCCTCGGGTCGTTGTCGCCGCGTCGCCTGGCGGCCACCGACGCCGAGTGGGTCGAGGGCCTGCTCGATCCGCCGGAGCGGGAGCTGTGGGCGCGCACCGGACGCGCCGATCGCCGCCACGTAGTCGGGGTGGCTCGCCGGGTCGAGGCGACGCTCGGCGACGAGGCGACCCGGCCGGTGCTGGCGGCCGCCCTGCTGCACGACATCGGCAAGCTGGAGTCCGGCCTCGGCACCTACGGCCGGGTGATCGCCACGCTGTCGATCGCCGTCGCCGGGCGCGACGTGGCCGCCGCCTGGTGCGAGACCGGGGGCTTCACCCGCCGGGTCGGGCTGTACGCCCGCCACGAGGAGCTGGGCGCCGACCTGCTCGCGCTGGCCGGCAGCGATCCCCTCACCGTCGCCCTCGTGCGCGAGCAGTCGGTGCCGGTCGACGAGCGCAGCGTGCCCGATCACCTGATCGAGGCGCTCACCGCCGCCGACGACGGCTGATCCGCGACCCGGAGGGCGAGCCGACCGGCGACGGTCGAGCCGCCCGCCGACGCGGATCCGTCGAGGGACGCCGTCAGCGGGGGAGCAGGCCGATGTTGTCGCGGGCTCGGGCCAGGGTGGCCGCCGCCGTCTCCCGCGCCCGGTCGGCGCCGACGGCCAGCAGCCGGGCGGTCTCGGCCGGGTCGGCGGCCAGTTCGGCGTACCGGGTCTGGATCGGCGCGAGCCGCTCGACGACCGCGGCGGCGGTGTCGGCCTTGAGCGGGCCGTACCGCTCGTAGTCGGCGGCGACCGCCTCGGGGGTGCGGCCCGTGACGCCGGCGAGGATCGAGAGCAGGTTCGACACCCCCGGCTTGGCCTCGACGTCGAAGCGGACCTCGCCGTCGCTGTCGGTGACCGCCCGCTTGATCTTGCGTTCGATCGCCTTGGGCTCGTCGAGCAGCAGGATCGTGCCCGGCGCCTGATCGTCGGACTTCGACATCTTGGCGGTGGGCTCCTGGAGGTCCATGACCCGCGCCCCGGCGGACGGGAACGTCGCCCTCGGCACCGTGAAGGTGGGCCCGTACCGGGAGTTGAAACGCTCGGCGAGGTCCCGCGTCAGCTCCACGTGCTGGCGCTGGTCGTCGCCCACCGGCACCTCGTCGGCGTCGTAGAGGAGGATGTCGGCCGCCATCAGCGCTGGATACGTGAACAGGCCGCCGGACACGAACCCGCCCCGACCGGCCTTGTCCGACTTGTCCTTGAACTGCGTCATGCGGCTCAGCTCTCCGAAGGACGCGGTGCACTCCATCAGCCACGCCAGCTCGGTGTGCTCGTGCACGTGGCTCTGCACGAACAGGGTGCACACCTCGGGGTCGAGGCCGAGCGACAGCAGAACCTGGGCCAGGCGGAGGGTGGTGCCGCGCAGCTCGTCGGGGTCCTGAGGGACGGTGAGCGCGTGCAGATCGACGACGCAGTAGATGCTGTCCGCGTCCTGGCGTTCGACCCAGGGGATCAGGGCTCCGAGCAGGTTGCCGAGGTGGACGTGGCCGGTGGGCTTGATCCCAGAGAAGACGCGGGTCACGGGCGGCGAGCCTACGGGGAGCGCGCGAACCACACGCGTGAAATATGATGTCCGGCGTGGCGTACCAGGTGCAGACCCCCGTCTACGACGGCCCCTTCGACCTGCTGTTGCACCTGATCCTCCGGGAGCAGGTCGACCTCTACGAGGTGTCGCTGTCCGCGGTGGTCGAGGCGTACCTCGTCGAGCTCGAGCGCATGGAGGAGCTCGACCTCGACATCGCCACCGAGTTCCTCCTGATCGCGGCCACCCTCGTCGAGCTGAAGGCCCGGCGGTTGCTGCCCGGCGACGCCGACGTCGACCTCGACGACGAGCTGGCCCTCTGGGAGGAGCGTGACCTGCTCCTCGCCCGGCTGCTCGAGTGCAAGACGTTCAAGGACGCGTCGCGCGTCCTCGCCGGACTGGCGGAGGTCGCCGCCCGGTCCTGGCCCCGCCGGGCGGGCATCGAGGACGCCTTCGCCGACCTGGCGCCCGACTGCCTCGACGGCGTCGGTCCGCTCGACCTGCGGTCCGCCTTCCTGCGGGCCACCGCCGAACGTCCCGCCCCCCGGGTCGAGCTCGACCACGTCGCCCCGATCCGGGTGTCGGTGGCCGAGGCGGTCGCCGAGCTGGTCGACGAGCTGCCCCGCGTCGGCGCCATCGGCTTCCGGGCCCTCACCGCCGGTCTCGTCGAGCGGCTCGAGGTCGTCGTCCGGTTCCTGGCGATCCTCGAGCTCTGCAAGCAGGGCCTGGTCGACCTGCACCAGGCCGAGCGCTTCGGCGACATCCGGGTGGTGTGGGTCGGCGCCGGCGACGGCGACGACGACGGCAGCGTGCTCGCCGGAGCGGTGGGCGCCGTCGACAGCTACGACGGCTGATGACCGACGAGCCCACCGTCCCCCCGGACCACGGTCCCGAACCGCTCCCGCCGGAGGCCCGCCGGGCGCTCGAGGCGATGGTGTTGGTGGCTGCCGATCCGGTTCCGCCCCAGCTCATCGCCCAGCTCCTGGAAGTCGGCGTCGACCGGGTCGAGGCCGAGTGCGAGGTGCTGGCCGCGGAGTACGAGGCCGACGGCCGGGGGTTCGTGCTGAGCCGGATCGCGGGCGGCTACCGGTTCCAGAGCCACCCCGACGCGGCACCGTACGTCGAGCGCTACCTGCTCGAGGGCCAGTCCGCCCGGCTGTCGAGCGCGGCGCTGGAGACGCTGGCGATCGTGGCCTACAAGCAGCCGCTGTCCCGGGCGCAGGTCGCGTCGATCCGCGGCGTCAACGTCGACGGCGTCATGCGCACGCTCACCCAGCGGGGCCTGATCGAGGAGGTCGCCCGCGATCCGGGGCCCGGCCAGGCGGTGCTGTACGGCACCACGCCGTTGTTCCTCGAGCGCCTGGGGCTCGACGCCCTCGACGACCTGCCTCCCATCGCCGACTTCGTGCCCGGGGCGGACGTCGTCGAGGCCCTCGAGCAGGGACTCCGGGTCGACGACGGCCCCGACGGCGATGGAGATGCGGACGACGCCGAAGGTCCTGAAGGGGCCGACGACGGGAGCGGGCTCGACCACGCCGCCGACGAGGGCACCCCCGACGGAGCGGTCGACCTCACCGACCTGGGGCAGGTGCAGGGCTGGGAGGCCGACCTCGACGGCGACGACGGTGACCGCTGACGACGACGGGGGCGAGCGTCTCCAGAAGGTGCTCGCCCGGGCGGGCCTCGGCAGCCGGCGGGTCTGCGAGGAGCTGATCGCCGACGAGCGGGTCACCGTCGACGGCGAGGTGGCCTGGCTCGGTCGCCGGGTCGACCCGGCCACCGCCCGGGTCGAGGTCGACGGCGTGCCCATCGGCGTGCGCCCCGACCTCGTGCACTACCTGCTCAACAAGCCGGCCGGTGTGGTCACGACCGCGGACGACCCGCAGGGCCGGGCGATCGTGGTCGACCTGGTCCCCTCCGAGCCCCGCGTGTTCCCCGTCGGGCGCCTCGACCGCGACACCGAGGGCCTGCTGCTGCTCACCAACGACGGCGACCTGGCCCACCGCCTCACCCACCCCTCGTTCGGTGTCGAGAAGGAGTACCTCGCCGAGGTCGAGGGGCGGCCCGGGCGCGGTGCGCTCCGCCGGCTCCGCCAGGGCGTCGACCTCGACGACGGGCCCACCGCGCCCGCCACCGTGGGGGTCGTGTCGCCGTCGGTGCTGCGCATCGTGATCCACGAGGGCCGCAACCGGCAGGTGCGGCGCATGGGCGAGGCGGTCGGCCACCCGGTGCGCCGCCTGGTCCGCACCCGCATCGGCCCCATCACCGATCCCCACCTGGCCCCCGGTTCCTGGCGGTCGCTCACCGTCGACGAGGTGCGCGCCCTCGAACGGGCCGCGGCGGCCGGGCGATAGGGTCGGCCGCCATGGCCGTGCGAGCCCTGCGGGGTGCCACCACCGTCGACGAGGACACCCCCGCCCAGATCGAGGAGCGGGTCGTCGCCCTGCTCGACACGCTGCTCGAGCGCAACGGCGTCGACCACGACGACCTGATCAGCATCCTGTTCACCGCCACGGAGGACCTCGTCAGCACGTTCCCGGCCACCGCGGCGCGCACCCGGGGCCTCGGAGACGTCCCGCTGATCTGTGCCCGGGAGCTGGCGATCGAGGGGGGCACCGCCCGCTGCATACGGGTGATGGTGCACCTGGAGACCGAGCGCAGCCGCTCGGAGCTGCACCACGTCTACCTGGAGGGCGCACGGGGCCTGCGCGACGACCTGCCGGACTGATGCGGCGCGTCGTCCCCCTCGACGCGCCGCCCGCGGGGGTCGTCGTGACCGTGCCGGGCGGGCGCAGCCTGACGAACCGGGCCCTGGTGGCCGCCGCCCTCGCCCCCGGACGCTCGACCCTGCGGGGCATCGGGCGCAGCGACGACACCGAGGCGATGATCGACTGCCTCACAACCCTCGGCGCCGTCGTCGCGGACGCAGGTCCCGAGGCCGCCGACCTGGTCGTCACCGGGGTCGCCGGGAGGCCCCGCAGCGGGGTCGAGGTCTTCACCCGGCTGTCGGGCACCACGTCGCGGTTCGTCACCGCGGTCGCCGCGCTCGGCGACGGTCCCGTGCGCGTCGACGCCGCCCCGCCGATGCGGCGTCGACCGATGGCCGACCTGGTCGACGCCCTGCGGGCGCTCGGCGTCACCGTCGAGGAGGAGGGCGAGCCGGGCCACCTTCCGTTGACGGTGACGGGTCCGATCGCGGGCGACCGGGTCGAGGTCCCCGGGACGGTGTCGAGCCAGTACCTGTCGGGCCTGCTCCTCGCGGGCGGGGCCCGGTCGGGGCCGCTCTCGATCACGGTCAGCACCGACCGTCTCGTGTCCCAGCCGTACGTGACGATGACCCGACACGTCATGGCCGCGTTCGGCGTGCCGGTCGAGGTCGACGGCACCACGTTCCGCACCGCGGGGGGTGGCTACCGGCCGACCGACCACACGGTCGCCGCCGACGCCGCCACGGCGGGCTACCTGCTCGCCGCGGCGGCGATCACCGGGGGCACGGTGTCGGTCCCGTCGCTGCCATCGGCCGAGCTCCAGGCCGACGCCGAGGTCGTCGACGTGATGGAGGCGATGGGTTGCCGCGTCGACCGGGCTGGGGACGGCACCGTCACGGTCACCGGACCGCCCGACGGTCGCCTGCGGGGCGGGTCGACCTTCGACCTCACCGCGTTCTCGGACATGGCCCCCACCGTGGCCGTGCTGGCGGCCTTCGCCGACGGCCCCACCGCGGTGACCGGTGTCGGGTTCATCCGGGGCAAGGAGACCGACCGCATCGCGGCGTCGGTGGCCGAGCTGAGGCGCGTCGGTGTGTCCGCGGAGGAGACCGACGACGGCTTCGTGGTGCGCCCCGACGGTCCGCCGCGGGGACCGGCGACGATCGAGACCTACGACGATCACCGCATGGCGATGGCGTTCGCCCTGGTCGGCCTGGTCGTGCCGGGCATCTCGGTCGCGGATCCCGGCGTCGTCGCCAAGACGCACCCCGGCTACTGGGACGACCTCGACCACCTTCGCTCCTGAGGTCCGGCCGCTCGCGTCAGCGGCGGCGGTCGTGGCGCTCGAAGGTCAGTCGCGGGTCGTCGCCGGACCGGCTCTCGACGAGGGTCCAGTCGGCGGCATCGAGGGCGGGGAACCAGGTGTCGGCATCGGGCACCTCGACCTCGACCAGCGTGCGGTGCACGGTGACGGCGCGGGGCAGGAGGGCGGCGTAGATCGCGGCGCCACCGCCGACGAAGGGCGAGGTGTCGATCGCCAGGGCGTGGTCGAGGGCGGCGTCGGGGGTCGGCGCCCAGGTGACCTCCGGCGGGAGGTCGGGCCGGCGGCCCGCCACGACCACGATGCGCCGGCCCGGCAGCGGTCGCCCGATCGACTCCCACGTCACCCGGCCGAGCACGAGGGCGTGGCCGTCGGTGGTGCGGCGGAAGTGGGCCAGGTCCTCGGGCGCCTGCCAGGGCAGGTCTCCGGCGCGGCCGATCGCCCCGTCCCGCCCGACGGCGACGATGAGCTGGGGACCGTCCCGAAGGGCGGGGCTCACACGGCGACCGGTGCCGGCAGGGCGGGCGCCGGGTCGTAGTCGAGCACCCGGACGTGTTCGAGCTCGACGTGTTCGAGCTCGGTGACGGCGGGATCGATCTCGAGGCGGGGGAGTGGCCGTGGCTCGCGCCCGAGCTGCACCCGGGCCTGCTCGACGTGGTTGCGGTAGAGGTGGACGTCGCCGAAGGAGTGCACGAAGTGACCGGGGCGGAGGCCGGTGACGTGGGCGACCAGGTGGGTGAGAAGCGCGTAGGACGCGATGTTGAACGGCACGCCGAGGAACACGTCGGCCGAGCGCTGGTACAGCTGGCACGACAAGCGCCCGTCGCCGGACACGTAGAACTGGAACAACGTGTGGCACGGCGGGAGGGTGACGGCGGCCGCCTCGGCCGGGTGCCAGCCGGAGACGACGATGCGCCGCGAGGTCGGGTCGGAGCGGATCAGCTCGACCGCCCGGGCGATCTGGTCGACGCCATCGTCGGCGAAGGTGCCGTCGGGCCGCACCGTGGCACCGAAGTTGCGCCACTGGTGGCCGTACACGGGGCCGAGGTCGCCCTCGCGCCGGCCGAAGCGGCCGGTCTGGTCGGCGGTCGCCCACTCGTCCCAGATCGTCACCCCCCGCTCGTTCAGCCACGAGTTGTCGGTGCGGCCCCGCAGGAACCACAGCAGCTCGATGACCACCGACCGCAGGTGGACCTTCTTCGTCGTCACCAGCGGGAAGCCGTCGGCGAGGTCGTACCGTGACTGCCACCCGAACAGCGAGAACGTCCCGACGCCGGTGCGGTCCACGCGCTCCTCACCCTCGTTCAGGACCGCAGCCAGCAGGTCCAGGTACTGCCGCATCGCACCTCCGGATCCGTCGCCCGATCCTACGGGCCCCGACCGGGGCCGCGGCGCGTACCGGATTCCTCCGACTCCGTTCGTCCCCGCGGCGCGCGTGCGCGTGTGCCCCGAACCCATCCGTACGGGCGGCTCCACGGGGGCGGTAGCTTCACGCACCGTGAAGGTCATCGCCATCGACGGCCCGGCCGGGTCCGGCAAGAGCACGATCGCCCGTCGCCTCGCCGACCGCCTGGGCCTGGACTACCTCGACACCGGCGCGATGTACCGGGCGGTCACCTTCGCCGCGCTTCGCCGCGGCATCGACCCCGCCGACGGCGCCGACGTGGCGGCGATCGTCGGCGACCTCGAGCTGGAGGTCGGGCCCGACGGGGTGGTCGTCGACGGTGTCGACGCCACCATCGAGATCCGCGGCCCCGAGGTGACCCGGGCGGTGTCGCTGGTGGCGGCGAACCCCGAGGTGCGCACCGACATGGTGCGACGCCAGCGGGCCTGGACCGTCGAGCGCGGCGGCGGGGTCCTCGAGGGCCGCGACATCGGCACGGTCGTGTTCCCCGACGCCCTGCTCAAGGTGTACCTGACCGCCCGGCCCGAGGTGCGCGCCGCCCGGCGGTCGAAGGAGGTCGCCGACCTCGACTACGAGACGGTCGCGACCGACCTGGCCCGGCGGGACGCGCTCGACCAGGGACGCGACGAATCGCCCCTGGTCGAGGCCGACGACGCGGTGGTGGTCGACACCAGCGACCTGAGCGTCGACGAGATCGTCGCCTCGCTGGTCGAGCGGGTGGGGGCACCGTGAGCGACGGTCCCTCCGCCGGCGAGCTGGCCCGGGCCGAACGGCGCAGCGGGGTCACGATCCACCTCGAACCGCCTACCCGCGGCGAGCGCCTGCTCTACGGGTTCGTGCGGGCGGCGCTCGTCGGGTGGGCACGACTCTGGTTCAGGGTCGAGTACGACGGCCTCGACCGGGTCCCGACCGATCGCCCGTTCATCCTCGCGCCGGTCCACCGCTCGAACGTCGACTTCCTGCTCGCCGCGGGGTGCGCCCGGCGGCGGCAGCGCTTCCTCGCCAAGGACACCCTCTGGGTCCCTGGCTTCGGCCGGCTCTGGTCCGCGTTGGGGGGCATTCCGGTCGCCCGCGGTACCGCGGACCGCGAGGCCCTGGCGGCCTGCGTGAAGGTGCTCGAGGTGGGGGAGCCGCTCGTCGTCTTCCCCGAAGGGACCCGGCAGTCCGGGCCGGAGGTCCAGCCCCTGTTCGACGGGCCGGCGTTCGTGCAGAGCCGCACCGGAGCGCCGATCGTGCCCGTCGGGATCGGCGGCTCGGAGAGGGCGATGCCGAAGGGGGCGAGGTTCATCCGCCCCACCAAGGTCGTGGTCGTCGTCGGCGATCCGCTGGAGGCGCCACGGGTCGACGGGGCCAAGGCGCGCCGCTCCGCGATCCGGGAGCAGACCGCCCGCCTGTACGAGGAGGTCCAGGCCCTCTTCGACGAGGCGCAGGAGCGGGCCGGCACCCCCAACCGCCGCTGACCCACCGACCGGACCGGCCCGCGCCGATCAGAGCTCGGTGAGGGACGACAGCACCTCGCTGGCGGGCAGGGCCCGGTCGTCGGCCCCGGGGCGATCCGGCACCGACCCGCCGAGGGTGAGCGTGGCGACCACGTCGAGGCTGGCGATCAGGTCCCGGAGGTTCCGTGGCGGCGGGAAGTACTCGTCCTCGTCGGTGACGCGCACCGACTCGACCGTCGAGCGGTCGTGACCCAGGCGGGCGACGACCGCCTCGACCAGCTCCTCGGAGGCGGAGGCGCCCGCGGTGACGCCCACCGTGCCGGTGAGGTCGTCGGGCAGCTCGTCGGCGGTGTTGAGGCGCAGCACCCGGGGGCATCCCGCCTCCGAGGCCAGCTTGGCCAGGGCCATGGTGTTCGACGAGTTGGCCGAGCCGATCACGACGATCGCGTCGCACCGGGGCGCCATCTCCAGCAGGGCGGTCTGGCGGTTGGTCGTGGCGAAGCACAGGTCGCTGCGACCCGGCAGCCACATGTCGGGGAAGCGCTCGACCGCCGCGTCGCGCACCGACGACCAGTCGCGGTGGCTGAGCGTGGTCTGGGCGAGGAGCGCGGTCGGCTCGTCGAAGGCGGGCAGGGCGGCGACCTCGGCCTCGGACTCGACGCGGTGGACCCGCGTCGGCGCCACCGCCATGGTGCCCACCGCCTCCTCGTGGCCCTCGTGGCCGACGTAGACGATGCGGTATCCCTTTCCGGCCCGCACCTTGACCTCGTGGTGGACCTTGGTGACCAGCGGGCACACCGCATCGACGACGTAACCGCCGCCGGCGCGGGCCGCCTCCACCACGTCGGGCGCCGAGCCGTGCGCCGACAGCATCACGGGCCGGCCCGGCGGCACCGCATCGATGTCGTCGACGAACACGACGCCCTGGTCGCGGAACCGGTCGACCACCAGCTTGTTGTGCACGATCTCGTGGTAGCAGTACACCGGCGGCTCGAACGCCCTCACCATCCAGGCCAGGGCCTTGATCGCCATCTCCACCCCGGCGCAGAAACCCCGCGGTTCGGCGAGCAGCACCCGGTCGACGTCCACCCGTCCACCCTACCGACGGCTCCCCGACGTACCGTGGCCGGGAGGCCGGAGCCTCCGTGCCGGCGCGTCGTGCGGCCTTGCGAGGGACGCCCCGGGCTCGCCGGTTCCCTGCCGAGCGCTACGAGACACCCCACTAGCATCGATGGCCGTGTCGAACGGTGGGGATCCCCGGGTGGTGCCGCGCGTCGTCGCCGTCGCGCCCGGATCCCCGGCGGCCGCCGCGGGCCTGGTCGTCGGCGACGAGGTGCTCGCGGTGGACGGCGAGGTGCCGCGCGACGTCATACGGTGGCGGTGGCTCACCGACGAGGCGGACCCGGTGCTCGACGTGCGCCGTGGCGGGCTCGAGACGACGGTCGCGGTGCCCAAGGCGGCGGGCGCACCGATCGGGCTGGAGGTGCACTCGGCGCTGTTCGACCAGCTCCGCACGTGCGACAACCACTGCGAGTTCTGCTTCATCTACCAGCTCCCACCGGGCCTGCGGAAGAGCCTCTACCTGAAGGACGACGACTACCGGCTGAGCTTCCTGTACGGGAACTTCACGACCCTCACCCGGTTCACCGAGGCCGACCTGGAGCGGGTGGTCACCGAGGGCCTGGGCCCCCTGAACGTCAGCATCCACGCCACCGACCCCGAGGTCCGCGTCGACCTGCTCCGCAACCGTCGGGGCGCGCCGTCGATGCGGTGGCTGCGCGCCCTGCTCGACCACGGCGTCGAGATCCACGGCCAGATCGTCTGCTGCCCGGGCCTCAACGACGGCGCGGTGCTGGCCGACACCATGGCCGGTGTGCTCGACCGGTTCCCGGAGCTGGCGTCGCTGTGCGTCGTGCCCCTCGGCGTCAGCCGGTTCAACCCCGAGCCGAGGATGCGGCCCACCACACGCGACGAGGCGAGCCTGGTGCTCGACGTCGTGCACGCCGCCCAGGAGCGCTTCCTCCGGGTCCTCGGCCGCCGGCTCGTGTTCGCCGCCGACGAGTACTACCTGCTCGCCGCCCGGCCGTTCCCCGACGCAGGGGCCTACGAGGGTTTCCCGATGTACGAGGACGGCGTCGGCATGGCCCGGGCCTTCGAGGCCGACTTCCACAGCGGCGCCACGGCGGCATCCCGCGGTCCCCAGGACGGCTTCTTCCACTGGGCCGACGCGGCCGAGACCGGCCGGGCGACCCGCTACGAGGCGGCCGGCGACTACGCGGCGCCCGCCGAGGGCTACCGCGCCGTCCGCTGCGGTGAGCCCGGGTCGGTGGTTGGCTCCGGTCCGTCGGCGGGATCCGGTGCGGCCGTCGGAGCCGGGGGAGGGGGCGCGGGGCGCGACGACGGGATTCCGACGCCGGTCGCCCTGCGGGCCCGGCCCGACGCCCCGGTCGCGGTGCTCACCGGCCGGTACGGGGCGGAGGTGCTGCGCCCGCTGCTCGCCGCTTCGGGGCGCGAGGACGTCAGGGTGCTCCCGGTACCCAACGGCTTCTTCGGCGGCAACGTGGGCGTTGCGGGCCTGATGGTCGGCGAGGACCTCGCGGCGGTGCTCGCCGGCGAGCCGGAGGGGCACCGCTACCTGCTGCCCGACGTGTGCCTGTCCGGTGGCCGCTTCCTCGACGGTCTCACGCCCGCGGACCTGCCCCGGGCGGTCGAGGTCGTCGAGACCGACGGGGTCGCCCTCCGCAGGGCGCTGCGTCGTCCGGTGGCGGCGTGACGCTCCCGGTCGTCGCCATCGTCGGGCGACCCAACGTCGGCAAGTCGACCCTGGTCAACCGCATCCTCGGTCGGCGCGAGGCGATCGTCGAGGAACGCCCGGGCGTCACCCGCGACCGCAAGGAGGTCGTCGCCGACTGGAACGGCCGCTCCTTCACCCTCGTCGACACCGGCGGCTGGATGGCGCGGGGCACCGAGCTCGACGACAAGGTCAGCCGCCAGAGCGAGCAGGCGATCCGCGACGCGGACGTCGTGCTCTTCGTCGTCGACCCCACCGTCGGCCTCGGCGACGACGACGACCGGGTCGCCGCCCTGCTCAGGGGCGTCGCCGCGCCGGTGCTGCTCGTCGCCAACAAGGTCGACGGGTCGAGCCGGGACCACCTCGTGTGGGACCTGTTGCGCCTCGGCCTCGGAGACCCGCACCCGGTGAGCGCCCTGCACGGCCGCGGCACCGGCGACCTCCTCGACGAGGTCGTCGCCCTCCTGCCCGAGGAGGACGCGGACGCGCCGGCGCCGGACCCCGCCGACGACGACGGTTCGGTCTCGGTGGCGATCGTCGGTCGCCCGAACGTCGGCAAGTCGACCCTGTTCAATCGGATCACCGGCACCGACCGGGCGGTGGTGCACGACATGCCCGGGACGACGCGCGACACGGTCGACACGGTGGTCGAGACCGACACCGGCCCGATCCGGTTCGTCGACACCGCCGGGATGCGCCGCAAGTCGAGGATCGACGAGGGCACCGAGTACTACTCGCTGGTGCGGGCCCTCCAGGCGGTCGACGCCGCCGACGTCGCCCTCCTCGTCGTCGACGCCACCGAGGGCATCACCCACCAGGACCAGCGCCTCGCCGAGCGGGTCGACGCGGCGGGCTGCCCGGTCGTGGTCCTGCTGAACAAGTGGGAACTGCTCGACGCCGAGGCCCGGGCGGACGTCACCGACCAGGTCGCCCGACGGCTCGCCTTCGTCGGCGACGCGCCGGTGCTCAAGATCAGCGCGCTGACGGGCAAGGGCGTCGCCAAGCTGCTGCCCGCCCTCGCCGGCACCATCGACCAGTACCGGCGGCGGGTGCCCACCCGCCGGGTCAACGACGTGATCGCGGCCGCCCAGTCCGCCCAGCCCGGACCCCACGGGGTCCGCGTGCTCTACGCGACCCAGGGCGCCACCGACCCGCCGACCTTCACCCTGTTCGCCAACAAGGACGTGCCGGCGAGCTACCTCCGCTACCTCGAGCGGAGCCTGCGCGAGGCGTTCGACCTCGGCCAGACCGCGGTCAAGATGCGGGTGCGCCGCCGCTCCGGCTGAATCCCCGGGCCGGGTCGGAGGAGGTCGGGTCAGACCCAGGCGCCGCGGTCGACCAGGACGTCCTTCAGGACCTCCGCCCGGTCGGTCATCACGCCGTCGACGCCGAGGTCGAGCAGGGCCGCCATCTCGTCGGGGTCGTCGATGGTCCACACGTGGACCTGGAGGCCCAGCTCGTGGGCGGTCCGCACGAACCGGGGGGTGACGAGGCGCTTGCGCCGGATGTGGGTCGGGACCTGAGCGCACGGTGCCGGGAGGTGCCGGATCGGCGCGCCCATCGCCGCCGCCGCCAGCTTGGCGGTGGCCTTGGGCCCCAGCGACGTGCAGAGCCGCGGCCCGAGGCGGTCGCGCAGCTCGGTCAGGCGGGCGTCGGAGAACGACCCGCAGCACACGCGGTCGACCGCATCGTGCTCCGCCAGCACCCGGGCGAGCGGTTCGACGACCCGGTCGGACTTGGGGTCGATGTTGATCCGCACGGTCGGCCAGGTGGAGAGGATCTCGTCGAGGCGGGGGACCGGGTCGCCGTCGGCGCCGACGCGGGCCCGGGCGACCTCGTCCCAGGTGAGGTCCTCGATGGCGCCGGTGCGGTCCGACACGCGATCGAGGTGGTCGTCGTGGAAGGCGACCACCACGCCGTCGCGGGTCACGTGGACGTCGGTCTCCAGGTACGGGTAGCCGAGGTCGACCGCGGCCGCGAAGGCGGCGAGCGTGTTCTCCCCGGGGCCGTCGGGGCCGTGGGCGCCGCGATGGGCGAACGGGAGGGGGCCACCGTGGTCGAGGAACGCCCATCCGCTCACGGAGGGGAACGTACCCGCCTCCGCACTTGACCGGACGGTCAAGTAGGGTTCGACGCCATGACCGACGCCGCCGTGTCCACCGCCCCGACCGCCGACGCCCCCACCGACCCCGACGCCGAGCGGGTGCGCGAGCTGGCCACCCGCCTGGTCGCCGAGCACCCGCCGGCCAACACCGATCCGGCGGAGTTCCTCGGCGCCCAGTTCGACGCCGGACTGGCCTGGATCCACTTCGCCGAGGGCCACGGCGGGCTCGGTCTGCGCCCCGGCCTCCAGAAGGTCGTGCAGGAGGTCCTCGGGGCCGCCGGCGCGCCCAACCCCGTCGGGCGCAACCCGATCGGCCACGGCATGGGCGCCCCGACCGTCTACACCCACGGCTCGGAGGAGCAGCGGCGGCGCTACCTCCGCCCGCTGTTCACCGGTGAGGAGGTGTGGTGCCAGATGTTCAGCGAGCCCGGCGCGGGGAGCGACGTCGCCGGGCTGTCCACCCGGGCCGTCCGCGACGGCGACGAGTGGATCGTCAACGGTCAGAAGGTGTGGACCACCGTCGCCCACCTGTCGCGGTGGGGGATGCTCGTCGCCCGCACCGACCCGAGCCAGCCCAAGCACAAGGGCCTCACCTACTTCGTGGTCGACATGCAGGACCCCGGGGTCGAGGTGCGACCGCTGTACCAGATCACCGGCGAGGCCGAGTTCAACGAGGTGTACTTCACCGACGCCCGGATCCCGGACGCCGAGCGCCTCGGCGAGGTCGGCGACGGCTGGCGGGTCGCCATCACCACCCTGATGAACGAGCGCGTCTCGATCGGCGGCAACGTCCCCCGGCGGGGCACGGGCGTCATCGAGCTGGCGATCGATGCGTGGCGGTCCCACGGCTCGCCGGGCGGCCCGGCGCGCGATCGGCTGGTGCAGCTCTGGATCCGCGCCGAGGTGCTGCGGCTCACGAACTGGCGGGCGTCGCAGACGCGCGCGGCCGGCACGCCCGGGCCCGAGGGCTCGATCGGCAAGCTCGCCATGGCGGAGCTGTACAAGGCGATCACCGAGTTTGCCGTCGAGGCCCAGGGTCCCGAGGGGATGCTTATGCCCGGCGGGTACCCGATGGTGCGCCCCGAGCACGCCCTCGACCTGAGCAAGCCCCAGAAGGCGTTCCTGCGGTGCCGGGCCAACTCGATCGAGGGCGGCACCACCGAGATCATGAAGAACATCCTCGGCGAGCGGGTGCTGGGCCTGCCCGGCGACGTGCGGGTCGACAAGGACACCCCCTGGACCGACGTCCCGCGCTGAGTCCGGTCGCCGTGGTGGCCGCGGGCGGGGGATCGGCACCCCACTAGCCTCGAACGCCGATGACCGAGGACGCCGCACCGACCCGCGACGCCGCACCGACCCGCCCGGGCCTGTCGGGCCGGCTCGCCCCGCTGCGCGACCGGCTGCGTCGCCGCCACGCGCCCCGCACCGCGTTCGTGCTGAGCGGAGGGGGCAACCTCGGTGCGCTCCAGGTCGGGATGCTCCGGGCCCTGCTCGAGCAGCGGATCGTGCCCGACCTGGTGCTCGGCTGCTCGGTCGGTGCCCTGAACGGCGCGGCGATCGCCGCCGACCCGTCGCTGGAGATGGTGGGCCGGATGCACGACATGTGGGTCGATCTCGACGACCGTGACGTGCTGCCTGCGGGACTGCTGCCCACGACGGTGCAGCTCGCGCGGAAGGGCGAGTCGGTTCACGGCAACGAGGGGCTTCGCCGGGTCGTCGAGGCGATCCTCGACGCCGACACGTTCGAGGACCTGCGGGTGCCGTTCCAGTGCGTGGCCACCGACATCGACGCGGCGCGCGAGGTGTGGTTCTCGTCGGGCACCCTGGTCGACCCGATCCTCGCCTCGGCCGCCCTGCCCGCGATGCTCCCGCCGGTCGAGATCGACGGCACCCGCTACATCGACGGCGCGGTGGTCAACGACGTCCCGGTGACCCGGGCCGTCGAGCTCGGGGCGACCACGATCTACATCCTCCACGTCGGTGGCTTCGACCGGCCCCGCCCCGAGCCTCGGCGCCCCTTCGACATGGCGCTCCAGGCGTACTGGATCGCCCGCCGGGCCCGCTTCCGCCGGGACATGGCCAACCTGCCCGCGTCGGTCGAGGCGGTCCTGCTGCCGACCGGCGACGTACCGCCGGGACGGTTCAACGACTTCAAGCAGTCGGCCACCATGATCGCCGGGGCCTACCACGCGTCGGCTGCGCTGCTCCTGGCCCGCGAGGACCGCGAGGCGGAGGCGACGGCCTCCGGTGCGACGGGCTGAGCCGCGGGTCGACCGCGGGCGGTGGGGTTGTCGACACGATGGGTGAGATTGGGTCGTTCGACCCATTCAACGTTCGGGGGGTGGGTCCGATGGATTCGGCGACACACCGTCAAGCCTCCCGGTATCAGGGTGGCGCTACCAACAGGAGAAACACCCCGATGCTGAGCCAGAT
>Ga0123333_10000967_pt1 | contig 30560 bp, 22 predicted proteins | sample BioC12SIPDNA_3_FD_89957 | JGI IMG/M metagenome (GOLD analysis project Ga0123333, IMG submission 89957) | Anaerobic biogas reactor microbial communites from Washington, USA - Biogas_R2_B C12 SIP DNA | ecosystem: Engineered > Bioreactor > Anaerobic > Unclassified | place: Washington, USA... | reverse complement strand
CTGGGAGCACAACACGACGCGCCCGGTGGCCACTGGGAGCACAACACGACGCGCCCGGTGGCCACTGGGAGCACAACACGACGCGCCCGGTGGACCCTGAGAGCGCAACACCGCGCGCCCGGTGGCCCCTGAGAGCGCAACACGGCGCGCCCGGTCGATTAGGAGGACTGCTCGTCGTCCTCGTCCGTCTCCTGCGCCCGACGCTCCTGCGTGAGGCGCTCCTCGGCCTGGCGCAGCTCCTCCTGGTGCTTGAGGCGGCGCAGCCGGCGGTTGAGGTCCATGCCGAGCAGGATGAGCGCGATCGCCAGGAAGAACAGGACCAGGAAGCCGCCCAGCCCCGCGGTGATCTCGACACCGGTGTTGTTCACGACGCCTGCTCCCCGTCACGGTCGTGGTGACCCTCGAGCTCGGTGACCTCGTCGTCCAGGTCCTCCGTCTGCCGGGCGTCGTCGACCCCGTCGCCGTCCTCGTCCTGCGGGGGCGGCGGGACGGAGCGGTAGGCGGCCACGATCTCACCGTCGGCGTCGCGCTGGGGCGAGCGACGGCATACGGCCTCCAGGTCCAGCTCGCGCAGGCCGGCGAACAGGTCGTCCTCCGGGAAGGACGGCTCCACCAGCGAGACCGCGAGCTCCCAGTCCTCGGTCGGGTGCACCCGCTGCTGCAGCTCCATCGGGACGGCGAACCAGAACCCGTCCGGGTCCACCTGGGTCGCGTGCGCGCGCAGCGCGTCGTCGCGCACCGGGAAGAACTCCGCGCAGGGCACGAAGGTGTTGATGTCGCGCTCCGGACGCTGCCGCAGACCTTCCACCCAGTCGAGGTAGGGCGACTCCAGCCCCTCGGCCACCATCGCGTCGTGGATCTTGCGGATCCGCTTGATGGACCAGCCGGAGTAGTAGACCTTCTGCGGCTGCCAGGGGTCACCTGCATGGGGGTATGCCGTGGGGTCACCGGCGGCACGGAAGGCCGCCATCGACACCACGTGGGTCATGATGTGGTCCGGGTGGGGGTAGCCGCCGTTCTCGTCGTAGGTGGTGATCACGTGCGGACGGAACTCGCGGATCACCCGCACCAGCGCCTCGGCGGTCACCTCGACCGGCTCCAGCGCGAAGCAGCCCTCCGGCAGTGGCGGCAGCGGGTCCCCCTCGGGCAGACCGGAGTCGACGAAGCCGAGCCAGGTGTGCTCCACCCCGAGAATCTCGGCGGCCCGCGCCATCTCGTCGCGCCGCACCTGCGCCAGGTCCCGCTCGATGTGCGGGTCCCCCTTGAGCTTCTCGTTGAGCACGTCGCCCCGCTCACCGCCGGTGCAGGAGACCACCCGCACCCGGACGCCCTCGGTGACGTACTTCGCCGTGGTGGCGGCGCCCTTGCTGGACTCGTCGTCCGGGTGTGCGTGGACGGCCATGAGGCGAAGCTCCTGGGACACCCTTACGCTCCTCGTGTTCTGGTGTGACGGACAATGGTGTCGCACCCCGGCGCGACAGCGCCCCCTATCCTCTCACCTCCCGGGCACAGACCCGATTCCTGGACGGAGCAGCACCCGTGAGCAGTCCCGCACCCATCCGGGTGAGCAAGCGCACGTGGTGGGTCGTGGGCACCGCCGGGGTGGCCGTGATGACGGCCCTGGCGATCTGGTTCGGCATCGCGGGGACCGCGGGCAAGGTCCACTGGTACAACAGCGGCTTCGACATCGTCTCCGACGAGCAGATCGACGTCCGCTTCGACCTGCGGCGGGATCCGAGCAGGACGGTCGTGTGCGACCTGCACGCCCTGGACACCCACCACGCCCGGGTGGGCACCGGGAAGGTCACCGTGGGGCCGGCCGACTCCTCTCCGAGCCGGCACGTGGAGACGCTGCGCACGGTCGCCCGCGCCACCACGGGCTACGTGGACAACTGCACGTATGCCGAGTGACCGGCGGGGTCTGTCACGGCACCGGCCGTGCACCGGCCAGGCACCCGACCGACGGGCACGGCAAGGGCAGCGCGGTGAACACCGCACGACATACTCGTGACCCGATCGTGACCTTGACATATGGCCTCTGGCGGTTTCCTTGTTAAACTTGGACATCGCGAAGGTCCGGGCCGGACACCCCTGAGCGCCGAAAGTTCAGGCTGATCCCACCGCCCGGGCCTCATTGTTTGATCGTGACAGGACACTCCCACAGCAGCGCGGGAGCCCTGGCGCGTGACCCGAGGAGTGACTGAAGTGACTGACACCACCACCAAGCAGACGGCTACCTACCTGACGCCTGAGGCGCACGCCCGCCTGCAGGCGGAGTTGGCCCACCTCAAGGGCGAGGGACGCACCGAGATCTCCCGGCGGATCGAGGAGGCCCGCGAGGAGGGCGACCTCAAGGAGAACGGCGGCTACCACGCGGCCAAGGAGGAGCAGGGCAAGATGGAGGCCCGCATCCGCCAGCTCGAGCAGCTCCTCCAGAACGTCACGATCGGCGACGCGCCGGCCGACGACGGTGTCGTCGAGCCCGGCATGATCGTCACCATCGAGATGTTCGGCGAGGAGGAGAAGTTCCTGCTCGGCAGCCGCGAGATCATCGGCGACGAGGACGACCTCACCGTCTACAGCGAGAAGTCGCCGATGGGCGCGGCCATCCTGGGCCACAGCCCCGGCGACACCACCTCCTTCACCGCCCCCAACGGCAAGTCCATCGAGGTCAAGGTCCTCTCCGCGACGCCCTACAAGTCCTGACGCGCAGTCCCGACACCCCAGTGCGCGTCCGCCCGGCGGACGCCACGCACCCCGATACCGCCTCGCGCAGGCCGGCTCAGCCGGCCAGCACGGGGCGGTATCCGCTGTCGTGGAGGGCATCCATCACCGCGGCGGAGTGCTCCGGGCCGTCGGTCTCCACGGTGATCCCGATCTGCACCTCGTGCACGTGCAGCGACGCCGTGGTGCGCCCGTGCTGCACCTCCAGGACGTTGGCCCGCTGCTCGGCCAGGTGGGCGAGCAGCGCCGACAGCGACCCCGGACGGTCGGGCACGGTCACCCGGAACTGCAGGTAGCGCCCGGCCACCCCCAGCCCGGTCTGGATGATCCGCAGCATCAGCAGCGTGTCGATGTTGCCCCCGGAGAGCACGGCCACGACGGGCCGGTCCGGGTCGAAGGCGGGCTCCCCCGGGGCCGCGGCGGCGCGGTCCATCAGGTGGGCGACCGCGGCCGCCCCAGCAGGCTCCACCACCAGCTTGGCGCGCTCGAGCAGGAAGAGCATGGCCCGCGCGATCGCGTCCTCCGCCACCGTCTCGACGCCGTCGACGAGGTCCCGCACCAGCTCGAAGGGCACGTCCCCGGGCCGACCCACGGCGATGCCGTCGGCCATCGTGGACATCTTGGCGACCGGCACCGGGTGCCCGGCGGCCAGCGACCCGGGCCAGGCTGCGGCCTCCTCGGCCTGGACCCCGATGACCCGCACGTCGGGCCGCACCGCCTTGACGGCCGTGGCGATGCCCGCCAGCAGCCCGCCGCCGCCGAGGCACACCAGGATGGTGCCGACGTCAGGGACCTCCTCCAGGATCTCCAGCCCGCAGGTGCCCTGGCCCGCGACGATCGCCGGGTGGTCGAACGGCGGGATGAACACGGCGCCGGTCTCCTGCTCGAAGGTCCTGGCCCGCTCGATGCAGTCGTCGATGGTGCTGCCGACCTGCTCGACCGTGGCGCCGTAGCCACGGGTGGCCCGCAGCTTGGGCATCGAGGCGCCGTTGGGCATGAAGACGGTCGCCTCGATACCGAGCAGCTGGGCCGCGAGCGCGACGCCCTGCGCGTGGTTGCCCGCGCTGGCGGCCACGACGCCGCGGGCGCGCTCCTCCTCCGACAGTGCCGCCATCCGGGTGTAGGCACCCCGGATCTTGAACGAGCCGGCCCGCCCCATGTTCTCGCACTTCAGGTGCACGGGGACGCCGGCCAGCGTGCTCAGCGCCTGGCTGAACTCCATCGGCGTGGGGTTGATCACCCCGGCCAGGAGCTCGCGGGCGGCGTCGATGTCGGCGGGGGTCACAGGCGGCGTCGTTGGCACACAGTCACCCTAACGGCCCAGCACCGTCCTTCTCCCAGGCGATAGCGAGGGCCAGGGCCATCTGGGCCAGGGCCGTGTGCGGCGCACCCCTCGGGCTGCCTGCGGGAGCTCGGCCGGTGAGCCTGCCCGACGAGTTCTTCGAGCGCCTTCGCTAGCTGCGAGCCGGTTATTTCCGGCTCTCAGAGCGTTTTCCCGCTCGGAGTGGGCGCGGGGATCACCCGGTGGGGCGGGCACTGGAGTGGAGCACGGCCTCCGCCATGAGACCGAATGTGCGCGGTGCGACGTCCTGGACGTCGCACCGCGCACATGTGGTCGCATCGCTCGGATGGGGGTGCGGCCGGTCGGATGGACCAGCTCGCCCGAGCCGCGGGTGGGGCCGCTCGCCGCTCCGCTCAGGCGGCGTCCTCCGACTGGCCGGCGCCGGGGACCCGCTCGGACATCCGCAGGTCCTCCTTGTCCAGCGGACCGGTCATCGGCTTGTCGATGAGGTAGCGGACGTAGGCGTAGTTGGTGAAGAACCCGGGCAGGTACTCACCCAGCGCGACGTACTCCAGCACCTCGCGGGCCCGGGCCAGCGGCTCGGCGGACTCCGGCCCCAGCTCGGCGACCAGCCGGCCGGTCTCCTCCTCGATGAGGTCGGCCACCAGCTGCCGGGTGACGACCCGCAGGTCGTCCAGCGGGGTCCGGTTCCGGATCCACTGCCACAGCTGGGCCCGGGAGATCTCGACGGTCGCCGCGTCCTCCATCAGGTTGTCGATGGCGACCGCGCCGGTCCCACCCGTCCACGCCGCCAGGTAGCGCAGCGGCACCGTGATGTTGGTGCGCACGCCCTCCTCGGTGACGGTCGGGTCCGGGACGCCGGACAGCAGGTCGGCCGCGATGACCTCGACCTCGGGGCGCTGCCGCCCGCGCTGGTCGGCCGCCTCGCCCAGGACACCGTCGAAGACCTCGGTGCAGGTCGGGACCAGCGCCGGGTGCGCCACCCAGGAACCGTCGAAGCCGTCGCCGGCCTCGCGCTCCTTGTCCGCCCGGATCTTCTCCAGCGCGGCGGCGGTGACCGCCTCGTCGGAGCGGTCCGGCACGAAGGCCGCCATGCCGCCGATCGCGTGGGCGCCGCGCTTGTGACAGGTCTTGACCAGCAGCTCGGTGTAGGCCCGCATGAACGGCGTGGTCATGGTGACCTCGGCCCGCTCGGGCAGCACGAACTCCGGACCGCGCTGGGCGAAGGTGCGGATGAAGCTGAAGATGTAGTCCCAGCGGCCCGCGTTCAGCCCCGAGGAGTGGTCACGCAGCTCATACAGGATCTCCTCCATCTCGAACGCCGCCGTGACGGTCTCGATGAGCACGGTCGCCCGGATGGTGCCCTGCGGGATGCCCAGCAGGTCCTGCGCCAGCACGAAGACGTCGTTCCAGAGGCGGGCCTCCAGGTGCGACTCCAGCTTGGGCAGGTAGAAGTACGGCCCGGCACCCCGGTCGATGAGCTCCTGGGCGTTGTGGAAGAAGTAGAGCCCGAAGTCGACCAGCGAGGCCGGCAGCGGCCGGCCGTCGACGGACAGGTGCTTCTCGCACAGGTGCCAGCCACGCGGCCGCAGGACGATCGTCGGGGTCTCCTGCCCCACGGCATACTTCTTGCCGTTCTCGTCGGTGAAGTCGATCTGTCCGCGGATCGCGTCGAACAGGTTGAGCTGCCCGTCGATGACGTTGAACCAGGTGGGCGCGGTCGCGTCCTCCAGGTCGGCCATCCACACCCGGGCACCGGAGTTGAGGGCGTTGATGGTCAGCTTGCGGCTGGCCGGGCCGGTCATCTCGCAGCGGCGGTCGGTGAGCCCGGGGGCGGGCTCGGCCACGCGCCAGGACTTGTGCTCGCGGATCCCGCGGGTCTCGGGGAGGAAGTCCAGCTCCTCGCGGCCGGCGCTGATCTGGTGCTGGCGCGCGCGGCGGGCCTGGAGCAGCTCGGCGCGGCGGCCGGCGAACGCGCCGTCCAGCTTGCGCACGAAGTCCAGCGCCTCGGGGGTGAGGATCTGCTCGAACCGGGGGTGCTCGGTACCGCGGACCTGGACGGCGCCGTTGGTGCCCCGGGAGTGCGTGGTGGTCATCTCAAACTCCTTGTCGTATGTCGTGTGGCCGGGTGTGGCTGCCCCCGCCGGGCGGGCGGGGCAACCAGGGGGCCGGGGCGTTCTTAGTGAAACTGCTCTTCCTCGGTGGACCCGGTCAGCGCGAGGGTGCCGCTGGTCGGGTTGATCGCGGTGGACACCTTGTCGAAGTAGCCGGTGCCGACCTCGGCCTGGTGCTTCACGGCGGTGTAGCCGCGCTCGGCGTCGGCGAACTCGGCCTCCTGCAGCTCGACGTAGGCGCTCATCCCGGTGCGGGCGTAGCCGTGGGCCAGGTTGAACATCGAGTGGTTCAGGGCGTGGAAGCCGGCCAGGGTGATGAACTGGAACTTGTAGCCGAGCGCACCGAGCTCGTCCTGGAAGGCAGCGATCTCGCTGTCGGACAGCGCGGCCTTCCAGTTGAACGACGGCGAGCAGTTGTAGGCCAGCATCTTGCCCGGGAACTCCTTGTGGAGCTCGGTGGCGAACTCGCGGGCCAGGCCCAGGTCCGGCGTGCCGGTCTCGACCCAGATCAGGTCGCAGTAGGGGGCGTAGGCCTTGGCGCGGGCCAGCACCGGCTCGATGCCGTTGCGCACCCGGAAGAAGCCCTCGCTGGTGCGCTCGCCGGTGGTGAACTCCTGGTCGATCGGGTCGACGTCGCTGGTCAGCAGGTCGGCGGCCAAGGCGTCGGTGCGGGCGATCACCAGGCTGGGGACGTTCAGGGTGTCGGCCGCCAGGCGCGCCGCGTTGAGGGTGCGGATGTGCTGCGCGGTGGGCACCAGCACCTTGCCGCCGAGGTGGCCGCACTTCTTCTCCGAGGCGAGCTGGTCCTCCCAGTGCACGCCGGCGGCGCCGGAGACGATCATCGACTTCATCAGCTCGAAGGCGTTGAGCGGGCCGCCGAAGCCGGCCTCGGCGTCGGCCACGATCGGCACCAGGTAGTCGGTGCCGTTCTCGCCGTTGGACCAGTCGATCTGGTCGGCGCGCATCAGCGCGTTGTTGATGCGGCGGACCACGGCCGGCACGGAGTTGGCCGGGTAGAGGCTCTGGTCGGGGTAGGTCTGCCCGGACAGGTTGGCGTCCGCGGCGACCTGCCAGCCGGAGAGGTAGATCGCCTCGAGGCCACCGCGCACCTGCTGGACCGCCTGGTTGCCGGTGAGGGCACCGAGGGCGCGGGTGAACGGCTTGGTCTGCAGCTGCTCCCAGAGCTTCTCGGCACCGCGCCGGGCCAGGGTGTGCTCCTCTACCACGCTGCCCCGCAGCTGCACGACGTCCTCGGCGGAGTAGGTGCGCTCGACGCCCGCCCAGCGGGGGTTCACGTTCCACTCGGAGCGCAGCGCCTCGGCGGCGGACAGCTGAGGGCCGCCCTCGGTGGTGGTGGCGTCGGGGTTGTTCAGCGTGACGGTCATGAGACGTCCCTTCGGATGTGGGCCCTTCGCGGGGAAGCGCCGTTCTGGTGCGGACCGGCCACTCCCTCAAGAAGTGCCGTTCTGGTGCGATGACCCATCATTGGGTCAAGAACAACCCCTCTTGCCATGGTTTCTCTTGTCAATTTCTGCGGTTCTTGCGCTATCGTGGCGCAATGACCGATCTCGCCACCGCCCCCGACCCGATCACTATCGGCCGGCAGCTGCGCCACGTCCGCCGCAGCTCGGGGCGCACTCTCGACGACGTCGCCGGCCAGGCCGGCATCTCCGGCTCCGCCCTGTCGCTGCTGGAGAACGGCAAGCGCGAGGCCAAGCTCTCCACGCTCGCGGCCCTCGCGGGCGCGCTCGGCACGGACCTGGCGGACCTGCTGCAGGCCCGCCCACCAAGCCGCCGGGCGGCGCTGGAGATCGCCCTGGAGAAGGCCCAGCGCGCTGACTCGTTCGAGGCCCTGGGCATCCCGGCGGTCAAGATCGGCCCGCGTCTCCCGACGGAGGCCCTGGAGGCGCTGGTCGGCATGCACGAGGCCCTCGCGGCGGTGCAGGCCGAGCGGGCCGCCACCCCCGAGCAGGCACGGCGGGCCAACGCCGAGCTGCGCGTGCGGATGCGGGCCGCGGACAACTACTTCCCCGAGATCGAGGCCGCGGCGGGCAGGCTGCTCAAGGCGATCGACCACCGCGGGGGCCCGATCACCCGCACGGCCGTGGACAAGCTCGCGGCCCACCTCGGCTTCACCCTCGTGCACACCAACAACCTCCCGACCTCGACCCGGTCGGTGTCCGACCTGGCCAACCGCCGCATCTACCTCCCCCAGCCCGACGCGGGGCAGAGCGACTCGCGGTCGCTGGCGCTGCAGGCCCTCGGCCACGTCGTGCTCGGGCACGAGGTGCCAGCCGACTACGGCGAGTTCCTCTCCCAGCGCGTCGAGATCAACTACTTCTCCGCCGCGCTGCTCATCCCCGAGAAGAGCGCGGTGCAACTGCTCAGCCGGGCCAAGGCCGCCAAGGACATCGCGATCGAGGACCTGCGTGATGCGTATGCCGTGTCCTACGAGACCGCGGCGCACCGGTTCACCAACCTGGCCACCCGCCACCTGGACCTGCCGGTGCACTTCATGCGGATCTCCGAGGCGGGCCTGATCTACAAGGCCTACGAGAACGACGGCGTCCGCTTCCCCAGCGACGCGACGGGAGCCATCGAGGGCCAGCGGGTCTGCCGGCACTGGACCGCCCGGGTCGTCTTCGAGCAGCCCGATCTGTCCAACGCCTACCAGCAGTACACCGACACCAAGTCCGGCACCTACTGGTGCTCGGCCGTCGTGGACCGCACCCCCAACGGCACCTTCTCGGTCAGCGTCGGGGTGCCCTACGCGCAGGTGAAGTGGATGCGCGGACGGGAGACCACCTCCCGGTCGAAGTCCCGCTGCCCCGACCCGACCTGCTGCGCCCAGCCGCCCGCCGAGCTCGCTCAGCGCTGGGCGGGCCAGGCCTGGCCCAGCGCGAGGGTCCACTCGCACCTGCTGGCCGCCATGCCTCCGGGGGTCTTCCCGGGCGTCGACGACACCGAGGTGCTCACCTTCCTGGAGGCCCAGACCCCGGTGTGAGCCGCCACGGGCCGTATGCCGTGCGGCTCGACCCTCCTCAGCCGACCAGTTGCAGGATGGCCATGACGATGAGCAGCAACACCCCAACGGCTGCCAGGATCAGACCCCAGAGGATCTTGGGCCGTGCCGCCGCCGGGTCCGGTCCGGGGCCCTCGACGCCGAAGCCGATCTCGGTGCCGATGTCCAGCGTGCCGGGAGGGCCGCCGAAACCGCCCTTCTTGCCGATCTGAGCACGGGCGGCCTCCTGCTCGCGACGACCCCAGAGCCACACGGCGACCCCGATGATGATCAGGAGCACGGGCAACCCGAACCGCAGCGCAACGTCCATGGGGAGGAACTTGCCACAGGCGCACGGTGACCGCCACCGGACCGGCCGGCGCACGGCATACTGCCGGGTCGGTCCTGTCACCGGGTCGGCGCATACTGGAGACATGCGCACCTCCCCCGTCCAGATCCCCGGTTCCCCACTCCCCGGCCGTCCCGACGCGCTGCCGGGCATTCCCACGACCCACGAGGTGCTCGACACCCCGCTGCACGGCCCGTGGGGCGAGCACGCCGAGGTCCTGTATGTCGGGATGGGCTGCTTCTGGGGCGCCGAGCGGATCTTCTGGCGCCAGCCGGGGGTGATCACCACGGCCGCCGGTTACATGGGGGGACCGACTCCGAACCCCACGTACGAGGAGGTCTGCAGCGGGCGCACGGGTCACGCCGAGGCCGTGATCGTGGTCTACGACCGGACGCAGACCGACCCCGAGACGCTGCTCAAGGAGTTCTGGGAGAACCACGACCCGACGACGCAGGACCGGCAGGGCAACGACCGGGGCACGCAGTACCGCTCGGCGATCTACTGGACCACGCCGGAGCAGGAGGCCGCCGCCCGGGCGACGCACGACGCCTTCCAGCAGGTGCTCACCGACAACGGATACGGCACGATCTCGACGGAGCTGGCGCCGGCGTCGGAGGTCGGGCCGTTCTACTACGCCGAGGACTACCACCAGCAGTACCTGCACAAGAACCCGATGGGCTACTGCAACCACGGCCCGAACGGCATGACGTGCCCCGTCGGCCTGCTGCACCAGGACCAGCTGCCGAGCCAGGAGTCGGTGCTGGGCCGGGAGTAAGCCCCTGCGACCGAGCGCACGGGACGTCGCTCCAAAGGGCCACCGAGCGCGTGGTGTTGGGGCACTGGGGGCGACCGAGCGCGTGGTGTTGCGGCACTGAGGGCGACCGAGCGCGTGGCGTTGCGAGACGCCTGGCTCTCTTGTTGCGACCAGCGATTTTGGTCGCGCGGTTCTGGTCGCATGCGACGTCATCCGCGCGACCAATAGTGCCGAGCGCTCAATCAGGGGAGGCTGGTCGGCGACGGGCGGGGGCCAGACACACCGCGCCCGGTCGGGTCTGAGACCGCAACACGGTGCGCCCCGGTTACCTTCGCGTGCGTGCGGTGGCGGGTGCTGTCCACGGGTCCTCGGGCCACGGGTGCTTCGGGTAGCGGCCGCGCATCTCGGCCCTCACCTGCGCGTAGGGACCGGACCAGAACGACGCGAGGTCGTCTGTGACCGCCAGCGGACGGCCGGCCGGCGAGAGCAGATGGAAGAGCACTCGTACGCCCGCGACCTGCGGGGTCTCGCCCCACCCGAAGCACTCCTGGAGCTTCACCGCGACGACGGGACGCCCGTCCGGGTCGTCGGCCGCGGGGTAGTCGATGCGCACGTCGCGTCCGCTCGGCACGGCCAGCCGCTCCGGGGCCAACTCCCCCAGCCGGCTGGCCTCGGGCCACGGCAGCAGCCGGCGCAGCGGATCCACCAGGTCGATCCGGTCGGCCCGTCCACCGTCCGCGAGCCGGTCGACCTCCGGGCCGAGCCACTCCGGCCACCGGTCGGCGAGCGCGGCGTCGCTGACGTCGGGCCACGGGTCGCCGAGCGTCCGGCGCAGAAGCGCGAGCCGGCGGCGGAGTCCGTCCGCCGCCGGTGACCACGTGAAGATCCCGAGTCCCTGCTCCGACAGGGCCGCCTCGACCGCGCGCCGGGCATCGTCGGGCTCCGGCCGGACCGCGACGGAGGAGAGCTCGATCGCCCCGAGCGCCCGCACCCGCCGCGACACGACTCGGTGGTCCCGGAAGGTGGCGGTGGCGCTGTCCGTGAGCAGCGTCGCGGCAGCGAGCTCGGCTGCTTCCTGGCTGAGCGGGGCAGCGGAGCGGATGACCGCACCCGTCCCCGCAGCCACCCGACCCTCGGCCCGCGCGACCTCCGCGATCGCCAGCCACTCGTGCCTCTGGAGGCTCCCCGGCGGCGCAGCCGCCCGTGTCCCCGACGCCAGCAGGTAGGTGTCACCGACGCGCCGCGCGACGCGGTCCGGGTGGGCGAGCGCGACGACCAGCCCAGTCCGCTCGTCCGGTCGGGCGATGGAGTGGGCGCCTCCCGCGCCGGGCGATGAGCCCTGCGCCCGGGAGGCAGACACCTCGGTGGGAGCTCCGGCAGAGGCCGTATGCCGTGAGGCCAGGTCCTCCAGCCGCCTCACCTCCTCCTTCCACCGGCCGGCAGCGGGCGCGTGACCCCGGCGCAGGGCCCGCAGCAGCGCGGTGAGGTCGCCACCCTCGGGTCGGTGGTCGTCGGAGAGGGCAGCGACCACCTCTGCCGCAGTCCTTGCCCCCACGAGGCCGGCCCCGTCGAGCAGGGCGCGGGCCAGACGCGGGTCGGCGGGCACCTCGGCCAGCCGGCGCCCGAGCTCCGTGGCGCGGCCGTCGTCGTCCACCGCACCCAACCTGCGCAGCACCGCCTCGGCGTCGGCGATGGCCCCGGACGGGGGTGTGTCCGGCAGCGCGAGCCCCTCGCCGCGCGGCGCCCCCCAGCACGCGAGGGTCAGCGCCGGACCCACCAGGTCGGCGACGGAGATCTCGGGCGTGACGTGCGCGGGCATCGCCGCGAAGGTCGTCTCGTCGTAGCAGCGGACCGCGATCCCCGGCCCCTGCCGCGCTGCCCGACCGGCCCGCTGCACGGCGGCGTCCCGGGAGGCGGCGACGGTGACCAGGCCGGACATGTCCCGGGCAGCGTCGCGGCGCGGCTCGCGCGCCAGTCCCGCGTCAACGACTACGCGGACCCCCGGGACCGTCAGCGACGACTCCGCCAGCGCGGTGGAGACCACGACGCGCGGCGGGTCTCCGGGACCGGACCCGGCCGTCACCCGGTCCTGGGCCCGTGGGTCGAGCCGACCGTGCAGCTCGAGCACCTCAACGGCGGGGAGCAGTCCCCGCAGCCGGTTCGCGACCCGGTCGACCTCCCGGACCCCCGGCACGAAGACCAGCGTGTCCGGGGTCGACGCCAGTCCCAGCGCGGTCGCCGCCTCCCCGTGCACGTCCGCCGCGGCGCGTGCGACATGCTCCAGGAAGGCATCCGCCACACCACGGGCATCGGTGCGCGGGCCGACCGGCGGCACCCACCGGACCTCCAGCGGGTGCAGCGCGGAGGGGCAGTCCACGACGGGCGCCGGCCCCTGCTCGCCACCGAGCAGCGCCGCGAACCGCGTGGCGTCCAGCGTGGCGGACATCGCGACGAGCACGAGGTCCTCCCGCAGCTCGCGGACCTCGGCCAGCATGCCGACGAGCAGGTCGGTCTCCAGACCGCGCTCGTGCACCTCGTCCAGCACGACGGCACCAGTGCCCGGCAGGTCCGGGTCGGCCAGCAGGCGTCGGAGCAGCACTCCCGGCGTGCAGAACTCGACACGCGTCGCCCCGGAGACCCGCCGCTCCCCACGGACGGTGAAGCCCGCGTAGCCGCCCAGCGACGTCCCCGTCAGGGTCGCCAGACGTCGGGCGGCCGCCCGCGCCGCGATACGCCGTGGCTGCACCACGACGACCCGACCGCTCGACGCCGACACTCCACCCCCGTCGGCCCGACTGCCGAGCTCCTCCGCCACAACGGGCGGAGCGAGCGTCGTCTTGCCCGTGCCCGGCGGCGCCTGCACCACCGCGACGCCACGGGAGCGGACCGCGCCACGCAGGTCCTGGACGGCAGCGGCGAAGGGCAGGTCCTGGCCGATGCGGGCGAGGTCGGGGCCAGGGGGACCCACGGAGTCGAACCCCGCGGAGTCGCCCCTCACGCCGGACGGGGCGCTGCCACCCCGCGCGACACATAACCCCACGGCTTCGACATCCCGGGCCCGGGGACGTACCAGTGCTCGACCTCCGTGAGGTCGAACCCTGCCGACTCCACGAGCTCCGGCGCCGACCGAGTCAGGTGGCACCCACCGGCGAGCCGCCCCTGCATCGAGTTGAGGCGGTGCTGCCAGCGCCGCACCCCCTCGTCCGGGGAGAGCCCGTGCTCGAGGAAGTGCAGCCGCCCACCGGGCCGCAGCACCCGCCGCGCCTCGCCCAGGACCGCCGCCGGGTCCCGCACCGTGCACAACGAGAAGGTCACCAGCACCGCGTCCACGCTGTCATCAGGTTGCGCCAGCGACTCGGCCTCCCGCCCTCCGCGGGTCACCGAGACCGCGGACCGGGCAACCGCGTCCTGCGCCATCTCCCAGGCCAGGTCCGAGGGCTCCACGGCGACCACGGACCGCACGGCGTCGGGCAGGTGCGGGAGGTTGAGCCCGCTGCCGAACCCGATCTCCAGGACGTCACCGGTCAGCCCGGCGCACACCCGCCTGCGGTAGCCCGCCACCACCGGGTTGTCCAGCGTGGCGTGCGTCAGCCGCGGCACCACCCGTTCGATCCACCAGCCCACGGGGCCAGTGTGTCAGGGCGTGCTGCGTGCGGCGTCGTGCCAGCGCAGCGACCGCAGGGCACGCAGCGTGTTCCACCGGCTCGGGGCACCGTCGCCGTCCTCCAGCTCGAAGTGGACGAGGCCGGGATGGGTGTTCTCCTGCCGCCACGTCCCGTCGGGCTCCCGCCGGTCCCGGACGTGGTCGGCGACCTCCGCCAGCCGCGGGTCGGGTGTGCCTCCCGCGGCCCGGAAGTAGTCGAACCCGCGCAGCACGTCGTAGTGCCACTGCGGCGGGAAGGAGAACTGCAACCAGTCCGGGTCGGCGACCTCGCCGGTGCTGAGCCGGCGGCTCAGCCCGCGCGCCAGGAGATAGTCCTCACCGCGCTGCCGCGCGCTGGCCACCTGCCGCGCGAGATCGGACGTCCCGGCACCGCCCTGCCCCTGCGCCCGCTCCCACTCCAGCAGTCCCTCGAGGACACAGAGGGTGGTGTGGAAGGAGGAGCGGGTCGAGCCGTTCTCGGCCTCGCAGTTCCAGCCGCCGTCCTCCAGCTGCTCCCCGAGGAGGCGCGTCACGACGCCCTCGACGTCCTGCCCGAAGTAGGCCCCGATCGCGACGGTGCCGCCGTTGATGCAGGGCTCGACCTCGCCCTCGAAGAAGGGTTCGCCGGCATACTCCCACCGGCAGTGCTCCCGGACCCCGTCGACCGCGGCGCGCACCTCCGGGTCGGCGGGATCGATGCCGCACTCGCGCAGCAGCCGCAGCGTCGGCAGCGTCGCCACCCAGGGCTGCCCGTCCGGGTCACCGACCACCGGCCCCGGCGGACGCCAGCCCTGGCCGGGGAAGCACGCGCCCCCGGCCCACTGCCCGTCGCTCTGCAGGTCGAGCAGCTGCCTGCCCCACCCGTCGCGGGCCACCGCCGCACGTTCGGCCGCGACCTCTTGCGCCGGGGCACCATTCAGGTCGCGCATCGCCTGCCAGCGGATCGCCGGGTCACCAGCCAGGAGCCAGTCCATCACCTCGTTGTCGTCCATGGAAGGGACGGTAGGAGCCATTGAGGACGGAAGGCTTCAGGTTTAGACGAGCTCCTCAGCCCGCTGCTCACCGAGCCTCCGGATCACCCGAGCGGCTGACATCGTGGTGCCCGACAGCCGAGCGCGACGAAGGGACCACGATGGACGACGGCACACTCCCCGCGGATCTGGTCGCCGGGCTCGAGGTCCAGTCGGCCACGCCCGTCAGCGGCGGCGACATCGCCCGCGCCTACCGCCTCGAGACCCCGCACGGCCCGCTCTTCGCCAAGACCCACCCGACCCCCTCCCCCGGCATGTTCGAGCGGGAGGCCGCCGGTCTGCGGGCCCTGCGCGAGCACGCCCCCGCCGAGCTCGGGGTGCCGCAGGTGCTCCGCGAGTCCTCCCGCGGGCTGGTCCTGGAGTGGATCGACGAGGGCAGTATGCCGTCACGCCCCACCGAGGTCGCCCTCGGCCGAGCCCTGGCTCACCTCCACGGGGCCGGGTCGCGTACCGGCCGCACCACCTTCGGTGGCCTCGGGGAGGGCTCGGACGGCGACAGCCACGGCTACCTCGGCTCGGTCGCGGTCGACCTGACCCCGACGGACAACTGGGCCGAGTTCTACCTGCACCGTCGCCTCGAGCCCCTGGTGACCAGGGCGGTCGGTGAGGGCCGCCTCGACCCGGCAGCGATCGACATACTGTCCGAGCTCGAGCCCCGCACCGCCGAACTGTGCGGACCGATCACGACCCCCGCGCTGCTGCACGGCGACCTGTGGGGCGGCAACCGGCTCGTGGACACCGCCGGTCGCAATTGGCTCATCGACCCGGCCTGCTTCTGGGGGCACCCGGAGGTGGACCTGGCGATGATGCAGCTCTTCGGCGGGTTCGGCCCGGAGTGCCTCGACGCCTACCAGGAGGTCAGCCCGCTGGCCGACGGCTGGCGCGACCGGGTCGCGTGGTATCAGTTGGCCCCGCTGCTCGTCCACGCCATCCTGTTCGGCGGCGGCTACGGGGACGCCGCGCTCCGGGCGCTGACGCGCTACCGCTGAGGCCGTCGCTGGCCCCGTGACAGGTCACCTCCCGGGTGGAGCGGCGACCCAGGGCACGACGTCCTGCCGACACGCCGGACCGGACCGGCTCATTCGTACCCGGGCGCGGCTGAGCCGCTCCTGGCCGGGTGTGTCGCGGGACGGGGCGCTGAGGCGGGGCTCAGGCGCCGGTGGCCTGACCCTCGATCGCGCTGATCACCGCAGGCCGCAGGTCGGAGGCGGCGATGACCGCGTCGACCGAGCCGACCTCGACGGCCCGGTGGATGCTGTGCACGCTGTCGAACTCGGCGGCGATCTCGCTGATCTTGTCGGCCCGCAGGCCGGCCCGCACGTCGGCCAGCTCGACCATCAGCGCGGCCCGCTCCTCCTGCGGCGCGGCGGCGAGCCGCTCCTGCAGGTCGCGCACCTCGGGGCTGGCGGCCGCCCGCTTGTCCACCTCGCCGGCGAAGACGACCGCCGCCGCCGGGGCCCCGCCCAGGACCGAGGCGAACGAGCCCTCGATGGCGAGCACCGTCATACGGGGGTTGAGGCGCTTGGAGAAGACGACGAACGCACCGCCGTGGTAGCGGGAGATCACGCAGAAGACGATCGGCCCGTCGAAGTTGACGATGGCCCGGCCGATCTCGGCGCCGTATTCCAGCTGCAGGTGCCGCATCGAGTCCGGTGACCCGTCGAAGCCGGAGAGGTTGGCGAGCACGACGAGCGGGCGGTTGCCGCTGGCCCCGTTGATGGCCCGCGCCACCTTCTTGGACGAGCGCGGGAAGAGGGTCCCGGCGGTGTAGGTGTCCGGCCCGTCGGTGGGCGGGAAGCCGTGCCGCGGCACCGGCCGCGACTCGATGCCGATCAGGCAGACCGGGTGTCCGCCGACGTGGGCGTCCTGCACCACGGCGGTGTCCGCGTCGGCCATCCCGGCCCACCGCTCGAGCGTGGCGTGGTCCTGGTCGACCAGCGCCGCCATGACGGTGCGGATGTCGAAGGGCTTCTTGCGGTCCGGGTTCTTCTCCGCCGAGAAGATGTCGCCGACGGTGGTGAAGTCCGGTGACGCCGGATGGGTGTGGGGGTAGGTCGTGACGTCCCGGTCGGCGGGGTCGCTCGTCCGCGCGCGGCGCGGGCCGTCCTCCCCCGGCGCGGTGTAGGTGTGCTCGTAGTGCGCCATGAGGGTGTCGACGGCGCCGGCCAGGTCGCTGGCCCAGTACTGCGCCTGCCCGTTCGGCCCCATGACCCGGTCGTAGCCGCCGATGCCGAAGTTGTCCTCGGCCGAGACACCGCCGGAGAAGTCCAGCGACTGCTTGCCGGTGAGCACCATCGCGCTGTCGGGCGTCATCACCAGGATGCCCTTGGTGTGCATCAGCATGGTGGCCTCGGCGTTCCAGTAGGGCTGGGCGCCGACGTTGATCCCGGCGACGACGACGTTGATCTCGCCGCCCTCCTGGGTGAACTCCACGATGCGCTTGAGCGCCTCGGCGACCCAGTCCATGTTCTCGGTGCCGGAGCCCATCGACACCCGGGCGCCGGCGGAGAGGGCGAACCACTCGAGCGGGACCCCCTTCTCCTCGGCGAGGTCGATCGCGGCGATGACGCGCCGGCACTCCGGCTCGGACAGCGCCCCGAGCGCCTTGGTCGGGTCGCCGCACAGCACCACCCGGGTGATGCCCTCGGGGTGCAGCGCGGTCGGGGTCGTGACGACGGCGGCGATGATCGCGGCGCTGTTCAGGCCGCGCGGCCGGTCGACCGGCACCAGCCGACCGGAGTCGTCCAGGTCGTGCTCGACCAGGCTGCCGCCCGGTCCGGTGATCACGTCGGCCAGCTCGTAGGGGTAGACCAGCCCGCGGCGCCGCGAGCGCAGCACCTTGCCGGCGTAGTCGTCCAGCGGCTTCAGCGGCTGCTCCGGCGGGGCCTCGAACGAGGCGACGACCCCGCCCCCGGACTTGGCGTGGAAGCGGATCGCGATCGGCACCGGGGGTCCGTCGCCGCGGGGGACGCGTCCCTGCGCGACGACCTCCTCCAGGCCGGCCCGCTCGGTCAGCGGGGTGATCTTGTGCTGCAGCGCGGCCAGCTCCTGCGGCTTGGCCTCGATCACCGGCCACACGTGCACCCAGACGTGGTTGAGGTCGAGCTTGACGCCCTCCGCGCCGCGCGCGTTCCGGGCCCGCCGGATGGCCTCCAGGCAGCTCTCCACCGCGCGCTCGCCCTGGGGAATGCTCACCACCTGCCCGTTCTCGTCCCGTATGACGGACAGCTGGCGGATCTGGGCCAGCGCCACCAGTCGTCGGTCGGCCGGGTTGGAGGGGGCCACGCACTCATAGAGCAGGACGTCGTCGGGCGCCTCGATGCGGGTGATGTCGAACTCCCGGAGCCGCCACAGGTCCAGGCGACGACCCACCATCGGGTGGACGCCCCGCACCAGGGTGTCCTCCTGGGTGCCACCGGCACCGTCCGGGCGGAAGGTCAGGTAGTCCACCTCGCGCCCGCCGCCGGCAAACCCGCCCACGGCCACGCGGCGGCAGTCCGGGGCGAAGCCCAGCCCGGTCAGGACCGCGGCCAGCTCCGCGCTGGCGCGGTCCGAGCTTTCCGGCATGCCCGGCCAGTGCAGGTAGAGGTCCATCACGACCTCGCCCAGCTCCCGGCCCAGTGCCACCTGCTCGGTGAGCGCGGCCACGAGCGCGGAGCCGGGGTCCCGCAGCTCGTCCAGGTGGCCGACCGTGGTGATGAGCCGGGTGGGCCGCTCGTCCAGGACGTAGTCGGCGGTCACCAGCTCACGGTCGGCGGCGCTGAGCCGCCGCACGTCGTGCAGGTCGAACTCGCGGTAGTGCCGGCGGACCAGGACCTCCAGCAGCGGCTCCCAACGGGGCACGCCCTGCTCCAGGCGCTCGCCGAGGATCCCGGCGATCTGCACCGGGATCGCCACGATGGCCTCGATCCGGGCCGCGCGGTCGGGCACCTCTTCCGCGGCCGCGAGCTCGGCCACCTCCTCGCCCAGTCCGGCCAGGGCGGCCTCGCGGACGGCGTCGACCATCTGCTCGTCGAACCACCGGAACCGGATGCTCCGGGCCATGTCGCTGATCGCCGGGTGCCGCAGCTGGGTGGCCCGGACCAGGTGCTCCAGCACCGCCCGCGCCTCGGTCGCCCGCCCGTTCGGGGGCGGCGGCTCGGCCAGCCAGGCCTGCAGCAGCGTCGTGACGACCTGCAGGTCCTTGCCGCTGCGCTGCTGGGCCAGGAAGACCCGGAAGACCGCCTCCTCCAGGGCCTCGCTGCGCTCCAGCTCGGTCACGTCGTAGTGGCTCAGCACCTGCCGCAGGCGCTCGCTGAAGGCCTCGGGCAGGGCGTCCCGCTCGACGTCGAGGCTCTGCAGGTAGGTGTGGAAGTGCTCCCGGGGGCTGTGCACCCGCAGCTCGGTGCGCTCCTCGGCCTCGCTGGGCCGGTTGCGGCTCAGCTCGGCGAGGTCGGCGAAGGTGGCCAGCAGCGCCATCTCCCCCTCGAGCGGGTCGGTGCCCTGGTCCCGCAGCTCCGAGCGCACCGCCAGGTAGGAGGCCAGCAGGTCGACGTCGTCCCCTGGTGGCAGGTCGTAGCCCAGCACCCGGGAGGTCAGCGCCGCCAGCAGGCCGTCGGCCCGGCTCTGCACCGAGGCGGCCTCGGGCTCGGCGGGCAGGTCCAGGTCGGGACCCGCCTCGGTGGCGGCGTCCGCACCCTCTGCGTCGGCGTCGCCGGTGGGCTCCAGACGCACCAGCGGTGCACCGGTCTCGACCTGGCTGCCGGTGCGGACCATGAGCTCGCGCACCCGCCCGGCGAACGGCGCGTGCAGCACCGTCTCCATCTTCATCGCCTCGAGGACGAGGATCTGGGCGCCCGCGGCCACCTCGTCGCCGACCGCGACCGGCGTGGCGACCACCAGGGCGGGGGACGGTGCGCGTAGCACTCCCCCCTCGTCGCGGCTGACCCGGTGGATGACCTCGTCGACCTCGACCAGGTGGGTCGGGCCGTGGATGGCGCTGACGATCCGGTGCCGGCGGCCGTTGACGGTCAGCCGCCCGTGGAACTCCCCCAGCCGCTCCACCTCGGCGTCGACGGTCTGCTCCTGCCCGGCCCCCGCGACGGTCACCCGGAAGCGGTGCGGCCCGGTCTGCACGGTGGTCACCTGCCACGGCACGCCCCGCAGCTTGAGGTCGACCGGTCGGCCGACTTGGTGCTGGACCTGCGGGCGACCGCCCCGCGCGGTCTCCATCAGCCGGGAGACCTCGACCTGCAGCTCGTCGACGTAGGCGTCGATCCCGGCCGCGACCAGGGCCACCCCGGAGTGCTGGTGGCTGACCAGGCGGCCCTCGGCCCGCACCCGGTCGATCCACCCGGTGTCAGCCCACGCGGGGGCTCCGCCCCCGGCCTCCGCAGCCGCGCCACCGTCCGGGCCGACGACCTCGGGCTCCCGCAGCAGCTGCAGCACGAAGCTCTTGTTGGTGGCGCCCCCCTCGACGACGACGGTCGTCTCGGCCATGGCCCGCCTCAGCCGCGCGAGCGCCTCGCCGCGGTCCCGGCCGTGGGCGATGATCTTGGCGATCATCGAGTCGAAGTCGGCCGGGATGCTGTCTCCCTCGCCGACACCGGTGTCGACGCGGATGCCCGGCCCGGTGGGGAACTCCAGCAGCGTGATCCGCCCCGGCGCCGGCGCGAAGTCGCGATCGGGGTCCTCGGCGTTGAGCCGGGCCTCGACGGCGTGCCCGGTCTCCACGGGCCGTCCCCCCTCGAGCCGGCCGCCCGACGCGACGTGGATCTGCGCCCGCACCAGGTCGACCCCGGTCGTGGCCTCGGTGATCGGGTGCTCCACCTGCAGGCGGGTGTTCACCTCCAGGAAGGCGAACTGCCGGCTCTCCGGGTGGTAGAGGAACTCCACGGTCCCGGCCCCGACGTAACCGACGGCCAGCACGAGCCGCTCCGCGGACGCCTTGAGGTCCTCGGCCTGCTCGGGCGTCAGCAGCGGCGAGGCCGACTCCTCGATGATCTTCTGGTTGCGGCGCTGGACCGAGCAGTCCCGGACGCCGATCGCCCACGCCGTGCCGTGGCTGTCGGCGATGACCTGCACCTCGACGTGCCGGGCACCGGTGACCAGGCTCTCCAGGAAGACCACGCCGCTGCCGAAGGCGCGCTCGGCCTCGTCGCGGGTGCGCTGGTAGACCTCACGCAGCTCGGCCTCGTTGGCCACCTTGCGGATGCCGCGGCCACCGCCACCGGCGCTGGCCTTGAGCATCAGCGGGTAGCCGATCTCTGCCGCCGACGCGACGGCGTCCTCGAGCGTGTCCAGCCCGCCGCGGCTCCACGGCGCGACGGGGACCCCGACCTCCTCGGCGATCAGCTTGGAGCCGATCTTGTCGCCCAGCTGGCGCATCGCCTCGGCGCTCGGGCCGATGAACGTCACGCCCAGCCGGTCGCACAGGTCGACGAAGGCCGGGTCCTCGGCGACGAACCCCCAGCCGACCCAGACCGCGTCGGCCCGGGTCTCCACGAGCGCGCGCTCCAGGACCGCGAGGTCGAGATAGGGGCGCGCAGAGGCGGGTCCCAGGGAGTAGGTGCTGTGCGCCTCGCGGACGAACATCGCGGTCCGGTCGGCGTCGGTGTAGAGCGCGATCGTGTGCAGCCGCGGGCCGCCGCTGGCGTTGTGGTCCCGCACGGCGTGGATCAGCCGGACCGCGGCCTCACCACGGTTGACGATGGCGATACGAGAGAACATCCGTCTCCAACTGTGTCGTGCGGCCGCGGGCCGGCGGTGGGGGTGCCTCCTGACGGTGCCATGTTCGGGCGCCTACTCGCTAGTCGACGCCCCGCTGACCCGGGCACAATCCGTGCGCTTCGCACCGGAGCCAAACCTACTCCCGCGCCGGCCCGGCGGCATACGGTCCGCCCCACGGCATACGCCCTCCCACGACAATGCCCCCGCAACCAGGTGGCTGCGGGGGCAGTATGTCGAGGGGCCGGGTCTCCCCGGGCCTCACGTCACGGGCTGGTGGGCATCCCGCCCGGCATCTCCATGATGTTGGTGGGCGCGGTGATGTCGACCGGCTCGCCCCAGCCCTCCATCTTCATGACGGTCTGCGCACCCTCGATCTCGAAGGTGACCTGACGCATGAAGTTCTGGTCGTCCAGCCAGACGAAGTAGGTGAGCTCGCCCGGCAGGCCGGCGGTGTCCTCCGACTCGATGGCGGTGGTGTCCAGGAGCAGCTCGTACTTGTTGAGCGTCTCGCCGTCGACGTCCTCCGGCCCGACGAAGGTGACCTTCTGGGCACCGGCCTCCCAGTCGTCCCACTGGGAGGTCATGTCCACCTGGTTGGTGAACTCGTCGGCGTCCTCGCCCATGATGTCCTCGAGGGGCATCTGGATGAACTGGCCCTCCTCGGTCATCGGCGGCATCGCGATGTAGGCGTTGCCGTCGACCATGACCATCTGGATGTTGCCCATGCCGGGCATCTCCATCGTGATGTCCATCGCCGGGGCGTCGCCGCTGAGGTCGGCCTTGCCGGCCATCGTGATGCCCTGGCCCTCGATCTGCATGTCCATGTCCATGGTGAACGTGGTCATGTTCTCCATGCCGGGGCTCTTGAGCATCTCCACGAAGTCGGCGGGGTCGATCTCCTCGCCCGCCGCGGCCTCGCCGCCGGTGGCCGGCTCCTCGGTCTCTGTGGTCTCCTCGGCGTCGTCGGTCTCCGCGCCGGCGTCGGTCTCCGCGCCGGTGTCCGTGTCCTCGGTCGTCTCGGCCCCGTCGTCGCTGCCGGCGTCGGCGTCGCTGGTCGTGGTGGGCTCCTCCACCTCAGGGGTGTCGCCCCCGCACGCGGCCAGCGTCAGCGCGAGTGCACCGCTCGCCGCGACCATCCCCCATGTCGTCGTGTTCCTACGCATTAGTGACCTTCTCCCTGAGTGCGGTGGTGGTCCGCAGAGTTCGTGGTGGTGCTGTGAACGCACTATCGTTTCACAACCCCGTGCATGCCTGTGTTCTCATTGACACAACTGACAGACGACTCGCAGAGCCCAGAGGTTCCATGAACGGCAACACCATCTTCCGGCACCACGACACCGCCGTGCTGTCCGTCACGGCCATCGACGCGCCGGTGGTGGTCACCTCGGCCGAGTTCGACGAGCGCCTGGCCGAGACCTACCGGCGCACCAACATGCGCCCCGGCATGCTGACCAAGCTGGCCGGCATCCGCGAGCGTCGCTGGTGGCCGGACGGCACGACATTCGTCGACGGCGCCATCGAGGCGGGCGCGAAGGCCATCGCCGAGGCCGGCGTCGACCCCGCCCGGATCGGCCTGATGATCAACACCTCGGTGTGCCGGGAGCACCTGGAGCCGTCCATCGCGGTGCGGATCCACGCCGAGCTGGGGCTGCCCTCGAGCTGCCTGAACTTCGACCTGACCAACGCCTGCCTGGGCTTCGTCAACGGCATGCAGCTGGCGGCCACGATGATCGACGCAGGGCAGATCGACTACGCCGTGATCGTCGACGGCGAGGGGTCCCGGCCCGCGCAGGAGAGCGCGCTGCGGCGGCTGTCCAGCCCGGAGGCCACCGCCGAGGACCTGCAGAACGAGTTCGCCACGCTCACCCTCGGGTCGGGCGCCGCCGCGATGGTCCTGGGTCGCGCGAGCGAGCACCCCGAGGGCCACCGGATCATCGGCGGCGCCTCGCGCGCCGCGACCCAGCACCACGAGCTGTGCATCGGCGACTACGACAAGATGAGCACCGACACCAAGGGGCTGCTGGTCGCGGGGATGCAGCTGGCCAGCGACCTGTGGAAGGACGCCGCCGAGGACTTCGACTGGGCCGACATGGACTGCTACGTCGTCCACCAGGTCTCGACCGTCCACACCGGCCGCACCGCCAAGGTGCTGGGGCTGCCCGAGGACCGCATCCCGCTGACCTTCCCGACCTTCGGCAACATCGGCCCGGCCGCGGTGGCGGTGACGCTGGCCAAGCAGGTCGAGCAGCTGACCCCGGGCGACCGGGTCCTGATGATGGGCATCGGCTCCGGTCTCAACATGACTTGCCTGGAACTGGCCTGGTGACCACCGGGGCGCCGTCGACCGACCTCCCGGGCCTCGACCCCGCCTGGTCCCGCAGCGTCGAGGCCCCCGACGCCGAGGGCGTCACCCGCACCTGGCACCTGCTCGACAACGGCCCGCTCCTGGAGGCGGCCGGCACGCCGGTCGAGCACACGCTGCTGTGCGTCCACGGCAACCCGACCTGGTCCTACCTGTGGCGCCGGGTGCTGGCGTCCGCTCCCCCCGGCTGGCGGGTCGTCGCGGTGGACCACCTGGGCATGGGCTGGTCCGAGCGCACCGAGGCCCCGCGCACCCTCGCCCAGCGGGTCGAGGACCTGTCTCGGCTGACCGACACCCTCGGCCTCGACGGGCCGGTCGCCACGCTCGCCCACGACTGGGGCGGCCCGATCAGCCTCGGCTGGGCGCTGGCCCACCGCGAAAGGCTCACCCACGTCGCGCTCACCAACACCGCCGTCCACCAGCCCGAGGGCTCGCCGTGGCCCGCCGCGATCGCCGCGGTTCGCACGCCCCCGCTGCTGGACCTGGTCTGCCGCCGCACGACCGGCTTCGTCCAGGCGGCCACCGCCACGGTGCGCCCCGCCCTCCCGGCACCGGTCCGGCAGGCGTTCGCCGCGCCATACTCCACCACGGCCCGCCGCGAGGCGATCGGCGACTTCGTGGAGGACATCCCCACCACCCCCGCCCACCCCAGCTTCGACGAGCTGGACCGGATCGCGCGCGGCCTGGAGACGCTGGCCGACATACCGGTCCTCATGGTCTGGGGGATGCGGGACCCGGTCTTCTCCGGCCGCTACCTGGCCGACCTGCAGCGACGGCTCCCGCACGCGGACGTCCACGCCTACGCCGATGCCTCGCACCTGGTGCTCGAGGACCGGCCCGAGGGCGTCGCCGTGATCTGGGACTGGCTCACCACCTCGCGGACCCCGGTCGCCGACGCCCCGGCCCCCGTGGTGCCGATCCGGGTCGACACGACCGCTCCCGACGACACCGCGATCGTGGAGCTGGGCGGCGCCGGGGGCGAGATCACCTTCGGCGCCCTGGACCGGCGGGTGGAGGGTCTGGCCCGCAGCCTGCACGCCCGCGGGGTGCGCGCGGGACAGCGGGTCGCCCTGCTCGTCCGCCCCGGCATCGACCTCACCAGCGTGCTGTATGCCGTGTGGCGCCTGGGCGCCGTCGCTGTCGTCGCCGACGCGGGGCTGGGTCTGCGCCGGCTGGGTGCCGCGCTCAGAAGCGCCGCGCCCCAGCACGTCGTCGGCTTCCCGGCCGCGCGGGCGATCGTGGTCGCCGCACAGGTGCCCGGGCAGTGGATCCGGCTGGGTGAGGGTGACGTCGCGGCGCTGATCGCCGAGGGCGCCGCCCACGACGTGCCGGCCCACGACCTGGTGAGCCCCACCGCGGCCCTCGACCAGGACGGCGCGGTCCTGTTCACCTCCGGCGCGACCGGGCCGCCGAAGGGCGTGGTCTACACCCGCCGCCAGGTCGGCGCCCAGGTCGCGCTGCTGCGGGACACCTTCGGGTTCCGCCCGGGCGCGCGCTTCGTGGCCGCCTTCGCGCCGTTCGCTCTCTACGGCCCCGCGCTCGGGATGGCCTCGGCGGTGCCGGACATGGACGTCACCGCGCCGGACACCCTGACCGCCGGCGCGCTGGCCGACGCGGTGGCGGCGGTCGACGCCACCGCCGTCTTCGCCTCCCCGGCGGCGCTGGACAACGTCGTGGCCACCGCCGACCAGCTGTCGCCCGACCGGCTCGAGCAGCTGCGCCGACCGCGGCTCATCCTGTCGGCCGGCGCCCCGGTCCCCCTGGACCTGCTCCGCCGGCTCAGGGAGCTCCTGCCGGGAGCGGCGACGCACACGCCATACGGCATGACCGAGGCGCTGCCGGTCGCCACCCTCGACCCCCTGACCCTGGACGCGGCCGACCCCGCGGACCGCGACCGGGGCGTCTGCGTCGGCGCACCGCTGACCGGGGTCACCGTGCGCGTCGCGGCCCTGCGGCCGGATGGGAGCACGGCGGACGACCTGACGAGCGACGCCGGCGTGACCGGCGAGATCGTCGTGCGCGCGCCACACGTGAAGGACCGCTACGACCGGCTGTGGGCCACCCAGCGCGCCAGCGCCCGCCCGGCCGGCTGGCACCGCACCGGCGACGTCGGGCACCTGGACGACCGCGGCCGGCTGTGGGTCGAGGGGCGGCTGGCGCACGTCCTCACCACCCCCGACGGCCCCCTTCCCCCGTATGCCGTGGAACAGGCCATCGAGTCCGTCCCCGGCGTGCGTCGGGCGGCGCTGGTCGGGGTCGGCCCCGTCGGGACGCAGCAGGTCGTGGCAGTTGTCGTGCCGCAGGGCGCGCGGCCGGACCGGCACCTGGCTCGTCAGGACACCTCCGTGCCCCCGGACATCGCGCGGCAGGTGCGGGCCGCGGCCGGGGTCCCCGTGGCCGCCGTTCTGCGCCGCGACTGGCTGCCCGTGGACATCCGGCACGCCGCCAAGGTCGACCGCACCGAGCTGGCCCGCTGGGCGACGACCCTGCTGCACGGCCGGGACGCGGCGCGGGAGGCCTACCAGCACCACCCGAAGGCGCCGAGCCGGCGGAGCCGCTGATGCGCGTCCTCGTCACCGGGGCCAGCGGGATGCTGGGCCGCGCCGTCGCCGACACCCTCGCCGCCCGCGGGGACACGGTGACCGTGCTGCAGCGAAGGCCCTCCGGCGTCCCCTACCGCGAGGTGCTCGGGGACGTCGCCGACCCCGCCGCGGTGTCCGAGGCCGTGGCCGGGCAGGACGCCGTGGTCCACCTGGCCGCGAAGGTCGACGTCGTCGGGCCGTGGGAGGACTACCGCCGCACCAACATCGACGGCACCCGGACCCTGGTCGAAGCCGCGCGCGCCGGGAGCGTGACCCGCTTCGTGCAGGTGTCCTCCCCGTCCGTGGCGCACGCGGGCAGCTCGCTGGCCGGGGTCGGTGCCGGTCCGGCCGACCCGGAGCGCGCCCGCGGCAACTACGCCCGCAGCAAGGCCGCCGCCGAGCTGATCGCGCTGGGCACCGACGGGGACGAGCTCACAGTGACCGCGGTCCGCCCGCACCTGGTGTGGGGCCCGGGCGACACCCAGCTGATCGGCCGGATCCTGGAGCGCGCCCGGTCCGGGCGGCTCCCGGTGCTCGGCCGGGGCACCAGCCTGGTCGACACCACCTATGTCACCAACGCCGCCGACGCCATCGTGGCGGCCCTGGACCGCGCCGACGTCGCGCGCGGCCAGGCGCTCGTCGTGACCAACGGGGAGCCCCGACCCATCGGAGAGCTGATCGCCGACATCTGCCGGGCGGGCGGTGCCCCGCCCCCGCGGCTGCGGATCCCCGCGCGGCTGGCCTGGGCCGCCGGCGCGGCCGTCGAGGGGGCGATGGCGGTCTCCGCGTCGGTGCCCGGTCTGCCGGAGATCACCGAGCCGCCGCTGACCCGTTTCCTGGCCGAGCAGCTGTCGACCGCCCACTGGTTCGACCAGCGGCACACCCGCGAGGTGCTGGACTGGACGCCGGCGGTCAGCCTGGACGAGGGTCTCCGAATCCTGGCTGCGGCACACTCCGCGGACGGTTAGCGTTGTCCCTGACGTAGGGCGTCGTCCGCGACGCCGTCGGCAGACAGGTCCGTGGTGCGGTGACAGGCGCCCCGGACACGGTGACAGGCGCCGCAGGGCGCGAGGAGCAGGGGTCGAGGGAGCATGAGCAGGGCATCACGGGCGCGCCGGGTGGCCGCCGCGGCGGCCTACGGCGGCGGAGGCATGGCCGCCGCGGGTCTGGCGGGGCTGGCGCTGTTGCGTGCCGAGGTGCTCATCGCCAAGCGAATCATCGGCGAGGGCGCGGGGACGCCCCCGCCAGCGGACGGCACCTACGGCGCGGGCTTCGGGGAGGCCCGCCGGATCCTCATGCTCGGCGACAGCACCGCCGCCGGAGTCGGGGCCAGCCGGAGCGAGGAGACGATCGGGGCGATCGTGGCCACCGGCGTCGCCGCGCTGACCGGTCACCCGGTCGAGCTCCGCAACGCCGCGCGCAGCGGCGCCACCTCGCCCCAGCTGCTCGGGCAGCTCGAGCACGGGCTGCGCGACATGCCCGACCCGGAGGTCGCGATCATCATGATCGGCGCCAACGACGTCAAGGACCGGCTGGACCGGGCCGCGTCGGTCCGTGCGCTGAGCGAGACCGTCACCCGACTGGTGTCCCAGGGGACCGAGGTGGTGGTCGGCACCTGCCCGGACCTGGGCACCGTCCGTCCCATCCCCCAGCCCCTCCGCGCCCTGGTCCAGCGGTGGAGCCGCGACCTGGCAGCCGCCCAGACCGTCGCCGTGGTCGAGGCCGGCGGCCGCACGGTGTCCACCGGCGACCTGCTGGGCCCGACCTTCCGGGAGTCCCCGACCCAGATGTTCAGCGAGGACGGCCTGCACCCGTCGTCGGCTGGCTACGCCCGGGCGGCCGCGGCCCTGCTGCCCAGCGTCGTCGACGCCCTCGGGCTGCACACCCTCGACACCGGGCGCGGGCCGGACGTGCGCCGCGGCGAGCACGTCGAGCCGCTCCCCGAGGCCGCCCAGCGGGCCGTGCTCGACCCCGGCAGCGAGGTCAGCGCGGTCGACGTGGACGGGCGCTCCCGCGGCGAGCGGGGGCGATGGGCCCAGCTGCTGCGCCGCCACCGGCATCCCGCACCCGAGCAGCCTGGGGACGAGGCCGACTCCGAAGCGAGCAACTCCGACCCTGCCGAATCTGACGCTGCCGACCCCGGCACGAGCGAGCCCGCCGAGATCGGCGCGGAGCACCCGGGCGGATGACCGAGGGCACCAGCCCGACCGAGGGCGAGCTCGCGGACCTGGCCCGGGGTGTCGCGGCCGCCTACCGGCTCGGCACCGACGCCCGCATCGACGGCCCGGCCGAGCGGGGACAGCTCGGGCAGGTCTGGCCCCTGACCACCTCGACCGGTCGCTACGCCGTGAAGGTGCCGTTCACCCCACCGCAGCCCGAGGATGTGGCGGAGGACGCGGCATACCAGGACACCCTCCTGGCGGCCGGGGTGAGCCTGCCCGCGGTCGTCCGCACCCCGGAGGGGCAGGTGCTCGCCGCGGTGGGCGACACCGTGGTGCGGGTCTACGAGTGGGTCGACATCGCACCGCGCGACCGGTGGCTCGACCCTGCGGCGGTGGGCCGGGCCGTCGCCGCCATCCACGCCGTCGATGTGCCGTGTGACGGCCCCGTGGACGCGTGGTTCACCGAGCCCGTCGGCGGGGCCGCCTGGCACCGGCTCGCGGAGCGCGCCACGTCGGCAGGGGCGCCATTCGCCGCCGATCTGGAGCGTCTCGTCCCCGAGTTCACGGCGCTCGAGGAGCTGCTCCGCCCACCGGTCCGGGCCCGACGCTGCCACCGCGACCTGTGGGCCGACAACCTCCGCGGGACACCGTCGGGCGGGCTGGTCGTGCTCGACTGGGAGAACGCCGGCCCGGCCGACCCGGCGCAGGAGCTGCCCATGCTCATGCTCGAGTTCGGCGTCGGCGACCCGGGGAGGATGCGGGAGCTGTATGCCGCCTACCTCACCTCCGGCGGCACCTCCCGCATCACCGGGGCGGCCGACTGCACCATGCTGATCGCGACGCTCGGGCACATCGTCGAGGAGGGGGTGCGGCGCTGGCTGCGCGCCACCACCGCGGAGGACCGCGAGCACAACGCCGCCTGGGTGGCCGAGGGCGTCGGCGACCCGGTCACCCGCGAGGTCGTCGCGATGATCACCACGGTGGCCGCCGAGGTCAACGCGTGAGCCAGAAGGCACTGCTCGGCCATCCGTGGAGGCCCTGGGAGCCGGCGCAGGTCGCACCTCTGCTCGAGTCCACCGGTCGTCCGTGGTTGGTCGCCGGTGGCTTCGCCATCGACCTGTTCGTGGGTCGTCGGACCCGGGAGCACACCGATCTCGACGTCTTCCTGCTGCGTCGGGACCAGCAGGCGGTCCACGAGGCGCTTCCTGGCTGGGAGGTCTACGCCGCGGACCCGCCCGGCCACCTGCGACCGTGGACTGCCGGGGAAACCCTTCCGCTCGGTGTCCACGACATCTGGTGCCGGCCCTCGGCCGAGGAGCCGTGGCGGGTCCAGTTCATGCTCGACGAGGCCGACGGCGACACCTGGATCTCTCGCCGCAACCCGCAGGTGAGGCGTCCGCTCGGTGAGCTCCGGCACACTGCCCCCGGCGGGATCCCCTTCCTCGCGCCCGAGGTGCAGCTGTTCTACAAGGCGCGGGGTCGGCGACCCAAGGACGAGCAGGACCTGGACGTCGCCCGCCCCCACCTCTCCGGACCACAGCGGGACTGGCTGCGGCACGCCATACTCACCACGAACCCCACCCACCCGTGGCTGGCGCGGCTGGCTTCCTGACTGCGCGGGGACCGGCGGTCTTCGTTCCGGGCGGTGCTCCTAGACTCGGTGGGACCGAACTACCAGGAGGAAACATGCCCGAGGCCGTCATCGTCGCCGCCGCCCGCACCCCGATCGGGCGCGCCTTCAAGGGGTCGCTGGCCAGCGTGCGCCCCGACGACCTGGCCGCTGGGGCTATTCGCGCCGCGCTCGACCAGGTGCCCGCGCTGGACCCG
>Ga0123333_10000963_pt1 | contig 30645 bp, 23 predicted proteins | sample BioC12SIPDNA_3_FD_89957 | JGI IMG/M metagenome (GOLD analysis project Ga0123333, IMG submission 89957) | Anaerobic biogas reactor microbial communites from Washington, USA - Biogas_R2_B C12 SIP DNA | ecosystem: Engineered > Bioreactor > Anaerobic > Unclassified | place: Washington, USA... | reverse complement strand
TCTTGCCGGCCACGTGAGCCAGCACTTCATTGCCCGTGTCCAGCTGCACGCGAAACCGCGTGTTGGCAAGCGCTTGAGTAACGGTTCCCTCAACTTCGAGGGCCTCCTCCTTCTTCGACATAAACAACATACCTCCGAGAAAACCACACGGCACAGTAACCGACACGTTCGGCCGAAGCGAAGTGCGTCGCAACGTTGTCTCACTGGCGGCGCACGACCCCACAGCGGGTGCGTCCCGGCGTACTTCCACTGAACTGTGTATCAGTATAGCCGCTGCATAACGCGAATCCAGGCCAACTGAAGGCCAATGTTGGAACCGGCCTGGACCGGCACAGCCGACCGAATAGGATGAGATGCACACGTGCAGACGACTCCCCACCTTCGGCAGGTCGGTCATGCTTGATCCCGATTCTTCCCAGCTGGAATTGGCCATCGGGTCGGCTTTGGCGCCCGACCGGTTCCGGTTGCGCGCACGCTGGCGGTCGCTGACGGCGGCTGCGGCGCGTGGGGCGAGCGATGCACGTGCCTGGGAACGGCTGCATGCAGATGTGGTGCGTTCGGCGGAGCGGCGCGCCGCGCGCCAGGCCGGGCTGCCGCGGGTTGACTACGACGGCTCCCTGCCGATCCACGCCTGCCGGCAGGAAATTGCCGACGCCATCGCGGGTCACCAGGTGGTCATCGTGTGCGGCGAGACGGGGTCGGGAAAGTCGACCCAGCTTCCCAAGATCTGCCTCGACATCGGCCGGGGGGTGGATGGGCTCATCGGGCACACGCAACCTCGGCGGCTGGCGGCCCGTACCATCGCCGCGCGCCTGGCGGAGGAGCTGCACACGCCGCTGGGCCAGGATGTCGGTTTCAAGATCCGCTTCACGGACCGGACGCGGCCGGAGACGTACGTCAAATTGATGACCGACGGGATCCTGCTGGCCGAGACCCCCGGCGACCGCTTCCTCAACCATTACGACACGATCATCCTGGACGAGGCTCACGAACGGTCGCTCAACATCGACTTCCTGCTGGGCTATCTCCGGCGTCTGTTGCCCAAACGCCCGGAGCTGCGTTGCATCATCACGTCGGCCACGATTGACGTGACCCGCTTTCGCGATCACTTCGCGCCGGTGGCGGGCCACGTGCCGGTGCTGCAGGTTTCGGGGCGCAGCTACCCGATCGAAGTACGGTACCGCGCGTCGGACAGCGGGCCCGACGAGCCGGATCCGGAGATGGGGGACCAGATCGCGGCGGCCGTGGACGAACTGATCCGGGAGCAGCCGGGCGACATCCTGGTATTCCTGCCGACCGAGCGGGACATCCGGGAGACGGCGGCCGTGCTCGGGCGGCGTCACCGCCAGCAGGCTTCCGGCCTGGAGGTGCTGCCGCTCTACGCGCGTCTGCCGAGCAAGGAGCAGAATGCGGTCTTTGCGCCGCACGAACGCCGCCGCGTCGTGTTGGCCACCAACGTGGCTGAGTCGTCGCTCACCGTCCCGGGCATCCGCGCGGTCATCGACACGGGCACAGCGCGCATCAGCCGCTACGCGCCCCGTTCCAAGGTACAGCGACTGCCGATTGAGACTGTGTCGCAGGCGTCGGCGGATCAGCGCTGCGGGCGTTGCGGGCGTCTGGGCCCCGGGATCTGCATTCGACTCTACAGCGAGGAGGATTATGCGGCGCGCGAGAAGTATACGACGCCCGAGATTCGCCGCACGAATCTGGCATCGGTCATCCTCCAGACACTGGCGCTCAAACTCGGCCCGATCGATGAGTTCCCGTTTCTCGATCCGCCCCGCGCCGACGCGATCCGCGATGGCTACAAGACGCTGTTCGAGCTGGGCGCGATCGATCGGCATCGCGCGCTGACACCACTGGGCCGGGACCTGGCGCGTCTGCCGGTCGATCCGCGGGTGGGCCGGATGATCCTGGCCGCCGACCGGCAGCACTGCCTGGCGGAGGTACTGATCATTGCCGCAGCGCTCGAGGTGCAGGATCCGCGCGACCGGCCGCCCGAGAAGGCAGAGGCGGCCGATCAGTGCCACGCCCGGTTTGCCGACGCGCAGTCGGACTTCTTCAGCTTCCTGAAGTTGTGGGACTTCTACCAGGAGTTGAAGCGGACTCTCTCGCGCAATCAGCTGCGCAAGGCGTGCCGGCAGAATTTCCTGTCGTTCAATCGCCTGCGGGAATGGGCCGACATCTACCGCCAGCTGCGGATGCTGTGCGAGGACAGCGGCCGCACGCTCGGCACGCGGCGGGATGATTACGACACGGTCCACCAGGCGCTGCTGAGCGGGCTGCTGGCGGGCATCGCCTTTCGCAGCGACACGTACGAGTACACCGGGGCCGGCGACACGCGGCTGCACCTCTGGCCGGGATCGGCCCTCTTCTCTCAGCGTCCCAAGTGGATCACCGCGGCGGAACTGGTCGAGACCAGCCGCCGCTACTGCCGCGTCGTGGCGCGGATCGACCCGAAGTGGATCGAACCGCTGGCCGCCCACCTCGTTGACCGCCACTACGACGAGCCCCACTGGGACGCGAGCTCAGGATCGGCCATGGTCTGGGAACGCGTGACGCTGTTCGGACTGCCGATCGTCCCGCGCCGCCGCGTGCCACTCGGTCCCCTGGACCCGGCCACCGCCCGGCAACTGCTGATCCAGCACGGCCTGGTGGAAGGGGACCTGCCGCAGCGGTTCCCCTTCCTGGCTCACAACCGGCAGGTGCTGAGCGAGATCGAGCAACTGGCGGCCAGGCAGCGTCGCACCGACTGGATCGTCGGGCACCAGGCCATCTATCGGTTTTACGATGGCCGCCTGCCCGAGCACACCTGGGACGCCCGCCGCCTGTCGCGCTGGCTCCGCCAGCACGCCTCCGCGGCCGCCACACTCCAGATGCGGCGCGAAGACATATTGAGCGAGCGTGTGGCGCCCGACGTGTCGACCTTATATCCCGACACCATGTCGCTGCACAGCACGCAGTTTCCGCTGCAATACCACTTCGCCCCCGGAGAAGTCCAGGATGGCGTAACCATGACGGTCCCGCGGCAGGCGATCAATCAGGTCTCGCCCGCGGAGATCGACTGGCTCGTGCCCGGCCACCTGGAAGAGAAGATCACCGCGCTGATCCGCACGCTCCCGAAATCGATCCGCACTGGCCTGGTTCCCGCCCCCGACACGGCGCGGAAGGCTGCCGCGGCGCTGGCGTTTGGCGAGGGCCCGTTCCTGCCCACACTCGCGCGCGTGCTGGAACAGATTTCCGGTGAGCGGATTCCGGCCGAAGCGTTCCAGGTCGATCGCCTGCCGGCGCACCTGGTGATGAAAGTCCGCCTGGTGGACGAGCGGGGCAAGACGCTGGCGGTCGATGCCAGCCTGGACCGCCTGCGCAGCAAATTCGCCGCGCCGCCGTCGGGCGCGCCGGGGCAGATGGAGGACGCCGCCTGGAACCGCCCGGTCACGCGCAGCTGGGATTTCGGCAACCTGCCGAGCGAGATCACGATCACGCGCGGCGGCGTACGCGTGCCCGCCTATCCCGCACTGCTCGATCACGGTGACGGCGTCCTGGTGCGCCTGCTCGACACCGCGGATCGCGCCCGCCTCGAATCCCGCGCCGGCCTGCGGCGGCTGTACTACCTGGCTCAGCGCAAGTCCCTGCAGGCGCATGTCGCCTGGCTGCCCCGGCTGCGCGAGATCAAGCTGTTTGCCAGCGCGCTGCCCGGCCGGCTGCCACTGGAAGACCAGCTCGCACTGCTCCTGGCCGACCGCGCTTTCGTGGGGGACGCCGACCTGCCCCGCACGCAGGTCGCGTACGAACAGCGGCTCGCTGACGCCGCCGAACGCGCGGGAGTGGCCGTCCAGGACCTGACCGCACTGCTCCATCCGCTGTTCGAGAGCTTTCACGCTGCGCGGCTGGCCCTCGAAAACCTGCCTCGCAACCGCTGGCCTCAGGTCGTCCAGGACGTGCGCCGCCAGCTCGATGCGCTGACGCCGGACGGCTTTCTCACAACCACTCCCTGGACCTGGCTGCAGCACTACCCGCGTTACCTGCGCGCCATCGTGTACCGGCTGGACAAGCTCCAGCACGGCGGCCAGCAGCGCGATGCACAGGCGCTGCGGCAGCTCGAACCGCGGCTCGCCATGGTCGCACAACGCGCTGCCGCCCAGCAGCAACACGGCGTCGTGGATCCGCAGCTGGTGCTGTTCCGCTGGATGCTCGAAGAGTTCCGCGTCTCGGTGTTCGCCCAGCCGCTGGGGACCTCCCTGCCCGTATCCATTCAGCGACTCGACAAACAGTGGGCGCAAGTGGCCCCCTGCTGAACCGACCACCGGTCGTCTATCATACATGGACCGCCGCCAATGCCGGCGGCTGGAAATTCGGAGATAGAGACTGGCAGGTTCTCATGAATGTACAGGCCGTGGTGTTTGACCTGGACGGCACCTTGCTCGATTCGCTCGCCGACATCGCGAATGCCGGCAATGCCGTGCTCGCGGCCCACGGATTCCCCGTGCACCCCGTCGACGACTACCGGGTGTTCGTGGGCGACGGCGTGCGGCGTCTGGTGCATCGGCTGGTGCCGCCCGCCAACCAGCAGAACCAGGAGCTGCTGAACACCGTGCTGCGCGAGTACGTTGAACTGTATGGGCGCACGTGGAACGTGAAGTCGCGGCTCTACGACGGCATCCCTGAACTGCTCGCTGCGCTCGTGCAACGCCAGATCCGGCTGGCCGTTCTGTCCAACAAGCCGCACGAGGCGACCTGCCGGTGCGTCGAGTACTTCCTGGGACAGTTTCCCTTCACGGCGGTGCTGGGGCAGCAGGCCGAGCGGCCCCCGAAACCCGACCCGACCGGCGTGCGGGAGATACAGGCGCAACTGGGTGTGGCCGCCGATACCTGCTGCTACCTCGGCGACACCGGTGTCGATATGCAGACCGCCCGGAACGCCGGCATGTTCGCCGTGGGCGTCACCTGGGGATTCCGCGACATCCAGGAACTTCAGGACGCCGGCGCCCAGGCCATCATCCATCATCCCCGCGAGCTGCTGGCCCTGATCGACGCATAGCTGCGCACGCAGAGCTGGCTGCACGCTGTTCAATACAGGAACTGGTGGTGCAGCGCAGCGAGTGCCGCCAGCGCGGGAGAACCGCCAGCCAGCGCGGTCGCGCGCAGCTGAGCGAAGACCTCATCGTAGGCTGAGATCGGCAGCATACCGAGGTCCCAGCCCGCGCGATAGTAGTTCCTGTACGCCTGACGATGTATCTCGCGCCGCTGCGCTTCACGAGCCTGCGTAATCCAATACTGCTGCACGCGCCGCCGCAGGGTGTCGCGATCGTTGTTCAGAAAGATGGCGAGATACGGATCCTGCTGTTGCTGGGGCGTCAGGGCGTCGTGCAGCGCTGCCAGCCGCGACGCCGCGAACTTGCCGTACCCTTCGTCGAACCAGTGCGTGCGGAATCGCAGGGCGTCGTCCGAAAACCAGGATGTCTGCAAGCCGCCCAGATAACGCTCTACCGCCACACACCTGTCCCCGCGTCGTTCGGCGGCCCAGCCGGCAATGTCAAAGGCCCACCCCAGATCCTGACGCCGCCGGAGCACCGCGATCGCTTCCGCTTCCGCTGCACTCCAGTCCTGGGCGAACGGTTCGTCCGCCGTCTCCGCCAGCTTACATGCCAGACGTGCGCGGGCCGCGGTCGGAATGTGGGCGGTATCGAACAGCCAGCTGACGTACTCCGGTTCCCAGGGCACCCCCAATTCCCGAGCCCAACCGGTCTCGCTGCCCGCCTTGAAGGGGTTGTCCAGGTATTCCAGAATCCGGTCGCGCCGCACCGCGAATTCGGCCACACCTGCGTCAGCCAGGTGGGCCAGAACGGCAGCCGGATCCCGGTCCTGCCGCGGCTGACCGTCGGACGCCCAGAACCGCGGCACGGCACGGCCGTGGTCAGTCATCCAGCGGCAGGCCCATTCGGCCAGCCGGAAGACGTGCGGTCCCGGCGGTTCCGGGTCGACAAACGCGGCCCGCTGCGGATACAGAACGCGTACCGCGGCGTCATAGAGCAATGCCTCTGTAAGGCTCTGGCCGTATGGAATCCAATCGCCACCGCAGTGCGACCAGTGGATGAGTTCGGACACCGTGCCGTCGGGCGCGATGCGCAGGCAGAGCCAGTCGCCGTAGTCGTTGCCGATGAGCGGCAGGGTGTCGGGCAGCATGAAGCCGGCCCAAATCGAGCCCGGCGCAGGGTCCAGCAACTGCTCGGGGGTCTGGGCCCGGCGGAACTCGGCCCCTCCCACCTCCTTCCAGATCTGCTCATTGAGCCAGTCCCGGACGTCGTCCGGCAGTTGGAGCGAATAGCGTTGTTCGAGTTGGGTGGACCAGCGGCCGGTCATGGCGATCCCCATGCGCAGGCAGGTCTGGCGATGCGTGGCGAACTCAGACGAACGTCGCAACGGTCGGCAATTGACCGTCCGCGCCAAGGGGAAGCTTACGAGGTTGCGTCAGAATCTCCAAGTCCGATCGCTGCCGGGCCTCGTCATAATACGCTTCCGAGCACTCCAGTTCGGCGACCTTGAGCGTATTCTGGATCCACATCAGCCGGGCTGAGGCGGGGGGGCGCAACCCGATCACCGACAGGACAACGTCCAGGATTTCGCGATCGGTCTCGTAATCGAGCGGGATCATGGCGGCCGTCGCATGGCTGCCGGTGAGGCAGTTGATGCGGGTGGCCTGGACATCCATCTCGCGCAGGATCTGGCTGCGGCAGAACTCGACCAGACCAATGCCCGTAGCGTTGCGGTGGGTTTCCCGCGTCAGCCCGCGCACGGCGATGTACTTGATCTGCGGGCGTTCGGCGTCGCCGGGAGCGTGTTCCTGGTATTTGCGTCCGACCACGTTCGTGTCGAGCCCGGCGCCGGAGATGTCTTTGCCGATCTCGTCGATCAGCAGCACGTCCGCCTGGTCAAACGGCAGTTTGGGCAGCCACTCGCGGGCCTGCCGCAGCAGCTCCGGCTCCCGCCGCTCGAACTCCTCCGGCGCGACCCCCGCGATGCAGGCGGTTTCGTCGTACGCGTTTTCCACGATGGCCAGGCCCGCCAGGATGTGGCACCGCGTGAGGACTTCACGGGCCACGCTGCGCAGGATCTGGCCGAAGCTGAAGTCCTGGATGGCCTGGTGATAGACCAGTGCTCCGGCGTGCTTGCCCAGTCCGATGAGCATCATCTTCATCAGGCCGCTCTCGATGTCCCCGATGAACCGCGTGTGCGGCTTGATCCGGCCACACACCAGCACATGGTCGGCCTCTGCCGCATAGCGATCGAAGTGGACCGGGAACCCTTCCGCCGCGTGGCAGACGATGACAGTCTCCAGGCTCGAGTGGATCGGGCATCCGCAGTAGTCGGGTGTGATGCCGTACGATTCCAGGATCTGGAGCTGCCCGGCCGCGGTGCCGCCACCATGGCTCCCCATCGCGGGCACGATGAACGGGTCCGCGCCGAGCCGCCGCAGGTGCGCTACGGCCGCGCGCAGGATGTCCGCCATGTTGGCAATGCCCCGGCTGCCGGCCGGGATGGCCACCCGTTGCCCAGGACGGACGCGCTGCGCGAGCTGCAGCCCCGCGAGCGCCGCGTCGACGGCCGCGGGTACGTCGGCCACGCGCGGCCGGGGAAACTGCTGACGGACGCGAAACACACGCGGGTATTGAGTCATACGACGAACGATCGCTCGGCTACGGGGCCAGATTGCTCCACAGTTGCTCCACGGTCACTCCACGGCGGGCAGGATGACATCATCCAGCCAGTACTTCTTGAGTGTGCGCACGAGGTCCAGGAATTTCTCGAGGTTGAACGGCTTGATGATGTACCCGTCGACCTTGAGCGAATCACACTGCAGTCGGTCCTCCTCGGCTACCGACGCAGTCATGACCACCACCGGAATCTCCCTCAGGTCTTCGAATGACTTGACTTCATTGAGCACGTCCAGTCCCGATTTCCCGGGCAGCATGAGGTCGAGCAGAATGAGGTCCGGGCGCGGTGCGCGCGCGAACTTGCCACGTTGGAAGATGAACTCCAGCGCCTCCTCGCCGTCGCGGACCAGCGTCAGCCGGTGCCGGAACCCGCCCTGCTCGAGCGCGCCGATCACGAGGCGGGCGTCAACCAGCCCGTCTTCCACCAACAAAATCTCCATCGGCCGTCCGACTGTCGACGGGTTGCTCATCCGTCCCTCTCGCCCCCATCCCCTCGCCGGTACTGAGGATCCCCGCGTGGAGACACCCCTCCGGGCGCTGCAGGACCATCGCACCTGCACCCTAAACGATGGAGTGTCGCGAGTCAAGCTTCTGTCAGCAGCGGAAGAGGCCGTACCGCAGGATGCACCACAGCGCTGCAAAACCATCCCGCCAGCCGATCTTCTTGCCTTCGGCGTACGAGCGCCGCGCGTAGCGAATCGGCCGCTCGAAGAACCGCACGCCCGGCTGCCGGACCAGCTTGAAAGTCAATTCGATCTCAATGCCAAAACGCTTCTCACGCAACGTGGGGACGATGTCCTGCAGCACCTCGCGCCGGCACATCTTGTAGCAGGTCTCGACATCGGTGAAGCGATACCCGGAGACCAGTTGGGCACAGAAGGTGATCAGTTGATTGACCCCCTGATGCCAGAGTGGCGAGACCGGCCGGTCGTTGTGGATGAAGCGGCTCCCGTACACGACGTCGGCTTCACCCTCCAGGATCGGCTGCAACAACAGCCGCAGATCGCGCGGGTCGTATTCCATGTCCGCGTCCTGGATCACAACCACGTCCCCCTGCGCTGCCGACAGTCCGGTCTTGACAGCGCCCCCCTTCCCCTGATTGCCATCATGCAGAATCACGCGGCAGTCGGGATCGTGCATCATCCGCGCCAGCACGTCGCGCGTGCCGTCCGTACTGCCATCGTCAACCAGGATAATCTCGATCGGCAGACCGGTCGCCCGCACGCGGGCAATCACCTGTTCGATCGTCTGCGCTTCGTTGTACACTGGCACCACCACCGACAACAGAAACCCTTCGGCCAGCTGATAGATGCCCAGCTGACGGCAGACATCAGCACCGAGCAGGCGATGCAGCAGCGCGACCTGCTGCGCGCGCGTCACCGCGCCGCTGCCGACAAGCAACCGCTCAAGCACCTGCTGCATCCCGTCATCGCAGCGCTCGTGCCGGGCGGACGAATCGGATCGGTCGGAAGGAATCGCGGAGTTCACAGGCTATCTCGGGGCTATCGGCAACAGAGACAAGACGACCGTCACACGTACGCAACGCTTCGGTTGCGCGCGCAGCTCGTGACACACAGGATATCATGTCCCCTGCATCGTACCGGCTGGTACACGCGTCATACAGCCCCCTGACGCTGCGCGCGTGCGCGTGCCACGATGGCACTGCTCCAAGAGGTGCGACGAAGAAGACTGACGCTGCGCGCGTGTGCCTCGCGCAGAACATCCTCCCGCGCGCCCCGTGCTGCATCAACTCGGCGCCGCGCGCTGCGTGCGTGAAGCAGTCGGCCAGCGTCGCGCGCTGCGTGCCAATGCCAGAAATTACAGCGGAAAAACAAGAAAAACGCCCAAATGAAAAAACTCGGGCATAGGTTGCTTGACAATCCGTTTTCACTCGGCACAATGTGTCAGTTACTGGTACACAGTTGTGATTTCGAGAGTCATTTCTCTTCGCCCATGTGCGAGGATATCCGTGAGTCGCTCACAGTAGGCGACTGCATCATAGATCGTTCGATCTCAATCGGTCGCGCGAGCAGCGAGTGAAAGCGGGCACGCTTGGCTTCTCGAAATTGTAGTGCAGTAGCGACTACCTATAGTGTATTTTGCGCATCGGCGTTCGTGCTACTACAAGGAGGCATATCTGGGGGGCGGCAACTGATCGGAGCGACTGTCGGCGGCCTTGGTCGCGGTTCGGAGATCCCCCCCGTTTCTTCTTCGTAGCATCATCGCATGGAATGCGGCAGCGATGCATGTGGCGGCACGAGACGATTGGATTCGGTTTCGTGCCGCCCGTTTTTTCGCGCAGCTGCACGCAGTGCGCGTGCGGTCGTGGCGTGAGCCTGCGGCGGCCGCGTCCGCAGCAGGTCAGCCCGTGCGTGCGTGCTCCGTGCGTGCTCACTGTGCCGTCCGATCAATGTCATCCGATCAATAGTCTTCTCACGCTGTGGCAGTCACCATGGCAGATTGCCTGCTCGGTCTCGGCTCGAATCTCTGCGATCGCGCCGGACAGCTCGAACGGGCCTGTGCGCTGCTGGACAGTCACGCGCAGATTCGCAAGGCGCGCTGCAGTTCGTTCCATACCACACCGCCCGTCGGCGGCCCACAGGGGCAGACGCCCTATCTCAATGCAGCGCTGCGGATCACCACGTCGCTGACTCCGCAACAGCTGCTAGCGGTCACCCGCAATGTGGAACATCAGCTCGGCCGCGTGCGCCAACAGCGCTGGGGCCCGCGCGTCATTGATATCGATGTTCTTTTATACAACGGATGCGTCGTGGAGACCGACGCGCTGGTGCTGCCGCACCCGCGCATGGCAGTACGCCGGTTCGTGCTTGCCCCGGCCTGCGAAGTGGCCGCCGACATGATCCACCCGCCGACCGGCTGGACCGTTGCCCGGCTGCTGCAGCGGCTGGACGAGTCCCCCCATTACGTGGCGATCGCCGGTGTCGATCGGCAGCAGACGGCCGAGCTGGCGGCGACCGTGGCGCGGCTCTCCGGCGCCGAGCTGCTGCCGGATCCCCGGCCGGTGCGGGGGTCGGCAGGCGAGCGGGAGGGCTGGTCCAGCGCACAGGAATTGGCGCTCATCGCCGCCCGCCGGGAACAGTTGACGCGTCTGGCGCAGGGCACTCCGGGGGCGGCAGCCGGTTGGCATGTGTGCAGTTACTGGTTGCCCCAGTCACTGGCTGTCGCCCGGGCCTGGCTGGAGGAAGCAGCGCGCCAGCAGGTGGAACAAGCGTGCCGGGAGGCGGTGCAGCAATCGCCGCTGCCACATTGCGTGCTGCTCCTGGACACACTCACACCAGTGCGGGCGGCGGACATGCCGGCCGACACCGCTGTTCCGCCCCAACGGCCCGAGCGGCATGCTGCGGTGATGCGTGCGCTGGCGCACCAGACAGCGCGGCCCAACCAAGGTCCGGTCCTGCGCGTCGCGGCCGGCGATCTGCAGCTGGCCGTGACCGAACTGACGGCTGCCATGGACGCGATGTGCTGAATGAGAGACAATAAGCGGGGTACAGGAGAGCCAGCAGCTGACGGATTGCTTCCATGACCAGCAGTGCATCCAGAGGACGACCGGATTCGCCACGAGTTGTCACTGATTCGGCGGCTTTGAGTCAGGTGCTGCGCAAGGCGCGCACCGGCGGGAAAGTCATCGGCCTGGTCCCCACCATGGGCGCGTTGCATGCAGGCCACCTGAGCCTTGTGCGAGCGTCGGTGGCGGCGTGCGATCTGACCGTGGTGACCATCTTCGTGAACCCGACGCAGTTCGGTCCGAACGAGGACTTCACGCGGTATCCGCGCACGCTGGAAGCGGACCTGCAGATGCTGGGACGTGAACAGGCAGACCTCGTCTTCGCGCCGGCAGCCGACCAGGTCTACCGGGCGGGGTTTTCGACGTATGTCGAACCGCCCGATGTCGCGCAACCACTCGAGGGTCGCTGCCGCCCGGGCCACTTCCGCGGCGTGGCGACCATTGTCCTGAAGCTGTTTCATCTGATTCCGGCGGACGTCGCGTTCTTCGGCCAGAAGGATTACCAGCAGGTGCGCGTGATTCAGGCCATGGTCGCGGACCTGGACGTGCCGATCCGCGTCGTCATCTGCCCGACGGTGCGGGATCCGGATGGGCTGGCCTTGAGTTCGCGGAATCGGTATCTCAACGCCACGGAGCGACGGCAGGCGGTGGCCATCTCCCGCAGTCTGGCGCGCGCGGAGGAGCTGGTACGCGACGGCGAGCGGTGCGCGGCGACGATCCACAGCGCGATGCGCGCCGTCCTGACCTCAGCTGGGATCGAGCGTGTGGATTACGTCGCCCTGGTCGACCCGCTGACGCTGACCGACGTCGACCCGGTGCCAGACGGCACGATGGCGCTGGTCGCGGCCTTTGTGGGCGGCACGCGACTGATAGACAACCGGCAACTGGGCAAAGGCTGACCGTGCGATCGACACTGTTCTACATCCCGCATGCTGATCCGTGGTGGAATATCCCGGTCTTCGGTTTCGGCTGGCTGCTGATGCTCGTGCTGCTGGCGGGCCTGGTGATCTTCGGCTATCGCTGCTTCCGCTACGGCTGGAGCCACCTCGACTGGACCGACCTCCCGGTGCTGCTGATGTTGGCCGTGGTCGTAGGCGGGATCGCTCCGCTGTTGGAACAGCCGGGCCCCACAGGTGTGCCGCTGGGGATCCCGATTCGCGCCTACGGGGTCATGGTGCTGCTGGGGATTATCGCCGGCATCGCGCTGTCGCTGCAGCAGGGGCGGCGGATGGGCGTCCATCCGGATTTGGTGTTTGCACTCTGCTTCTGGATCATCGTCGCCGGTTTTGTGGGAGCGCGCACCTTCTATGTGCTCCAGAAGTGGGAACAGTTTGCCTGCCCGACATGGAGCGAGACGCTGTTCAAGGCCGTCAACCTCACCGATGGCGGACTGGTGGTCTACGGCAGTTTCATCGGGGCCGCCCTGGCCAGTGTCGTCTTCGTCGCCTGGCACCGCCTGCCACCGCTGGCCATGGCCGACCTCCTGGCACCGGGACTGATGATCGGCCTGGCCTTTGGACGCATCGGCTGCCTCATGAACGGATGCTGCTGGGGAGGAGAATGTGGGGACAGCAAGTTGGGCATCACTTTTCCACCGGGCAGCCCGCCATATATGTACCAGCTGGATCACGGCACGCTGGTGGACATGCGAGTGCAAGAGGATGCCCGCAGTGGTAACCTGGTCATTCAGGAGGTGGTCCCCGGAGGGCGGGCGGATCGCCAGCGGTTGCAGGCCGGCCAGATCATCACAGGGCTCGAGCTGCCCAGCGAGCAGCAGTTCAATCTGATGCGCAGCGGCACGCCGGTTCCAGACGCCACGGTGTCGATTCACACGCAAGGTGGGCCAATCGCGACCTGGCAATTCGATGAACTGCCCGGTCGCAGCCGGCCGGTGTACCCGGCGCAGATTCTGAGCTCGATCAACGCCGCGTTGATCTGCCTTTTCCTCTGGGCGTATTACCCGCTGCGCCGGCGCGACGGCGAGGTCTTTGCGCTGTTGATCACCATCTACCCCCTGACTCGACTGCTGCTCGAAACCATCCGGACGGACGAATCGAGCATCCTGGCAACCAACTTTCGCTGGACGATATCGCAGATGATCAGCGGCCTGCTGCTGGTCGCCGTGGTGGCGCTGTGGTGTTTCATCCTGACCCGTCCGAAAGGCAGTAGACTGCCCCTGACCGAATGACCAGTCAGGCACCACGACCGGTCGGCCAGAATACTTATTACTGACGCCGCCCCCCAAAAAAGACAGGGCCGGCACCCGGACTGGCCCAGAGGCGGGCCAGGAGGCGGCCCAGGAGTGGGCCAGAGCGTCGAATTGACAACAAATCGACAACGAAATTGACAAGCAGCGTGCTGGCCAGGATGATGGGACCCCGTCGGGGCACTTTTCGCCCGAAACCGGGCACCGGCGGAACTTATGGAGCGGGCAGAACGTCGGAACTATTGGAGCGGCTGTGAACGACGACGCTCAATTGATCGAACAGACCCTGGCGGGTGACCGAGGGGCGTTTGGCGAGTTGGTCCGGAAATACCAGGGCCGGCTGTTCAACACCCTCTGGCACGTCGTGGGCTCCCGGGAGGAGGCCGAGGACGTGGCGCAGGAGGCCTTTGTTCAGGCATTTGTGAAATTGGACTCGTTCCAGGGCCGCAGCGCGTTCTACACTTGGCTCTATCGGATCGCGTTCAATGTGTCGGTCAGTCGGCGGCGGCAGCAGCGGCCGGAGGTGTCGATGGAGCAGTACCGCCAGCGCACGGGCGAGGAGCCGGAAGCCGCGGAGGAGGGCCCGAGTGCGCAGCTCGTGCGGGCCGAGCGGGTGCGGCTGGTGCGGGCGGCCATCGACGCGCTGCACGAAGACCACCGCATGGTGCTCGTGCTGCGTGAAATGGAAGGGTGTGATTACCAGACGATTGCCGAGATTCTCGACCTGCCGCTCGGCACCGTGCGCAGTCGACTGCATCGAGCCCGGCTGCAGGTGCGCGAGCAGCTGAAAGAAGTGCTACAGGGAAACGTGACCGAGCGATGACAGCGCCATTCTCCGACGAACTGATCAGCGCCTACCTGGACGGTGAATTGACCGCCCAGGAGCAGGAGTGCGTCGAGACGCAGTTGCGGGACAATGCGGACCTGCGACGCCTGTGCGACGAGCTGCGCGCGCTGCGAGCAACGCTCCAGGCCATGCCGGTGGCAGAGCCTCCGGAGAGTTTCGCCGAGCGGATCATGCGGCAAGCGGAACGACGCATGTTGTCCGGCGAGCGAGAGGCGCACGACGACCCTGACACGACTGCACCCGCCGCGCCGGTGGCCGGCGCGCCCCGCCGACAGCGCACCTGGCGCGTCAGCCTGGGTGTGGCGGCAGCGTTGGCCGCCTCGGTACTGGCCATCCTGTGGCTCCCTCAGTATGTCGCCCGGCACATCGCGCGGGCGCCAACAGGATCTGAAGCCCAGACCGTCCCCGACGCCGCCATGTCGGACGAATCACTGGGACTTGACACCGTCTCAGAACCCATGGAAGAACCCATGGCAGAACCGGTGCCACAGCAAGCGGTGGCGGCGCCGCACCTTGACACCGAGGAAATGCCACGCAATGAGCCGCTGAGCGAACCCCACAACTCGGGCGGGGCGCGCGGATTGGGCGCCGCCCGACGCTCGAAAGACGCTTCACCACCGGAAGACGACACTGAACGGCCGGACTCCGTAACGCAGTTGCCTAGCATGGGCATGCGTGCCATGACGCCCGGTATGCCGGGTGCCCCTGGCATGCCCATCGGGGCTGGCATGGCCAGCGGGCCTGGTATGCCCGGCGGGCCTGGTATGCCCGGCGGAGCTGGTATGCCCGGCGGAGCTGGCAGCGAAACGTGGGCGGGTACAGACATCAGAGCTGGGGAGACGGTAGGTGGCGAGCCGGTGCGGGAGAAAACGGAGGCGGAAAACGGACTCGCCGACGGCGCGCCACAGCCTGCGGAGCAGTTGATCGGGGAGTTGATCTCGCAACTGGACCAGGATCAGGCGCTGTTGGTCAAGGTACGCGCGCCACAGGTCGAACTGTTCGGAGCATTCGACGCCCTGCAGACGGCGGATCCCGACAACGCCCTGGCTTTTGATGAATCGGCCACACGGGATGGATCGACCACACGGGCACTCGACGAGGGTGTCCGCTCTGTCCGGCCGCTCGTGGTGCAGCAGACAGACGCGGCCAAGCCTGTGGAGTCCGCGATCGCTGCGCCGACACAGATCGAGCGCGAAAGCGTGGAAAACCTGAGCCAGCAGGTCCTGTTCCTCAAGGGTTCAGCCGATCAGATTCGCCAGGTGCTGACCGACCTGGCAGCGCGACCAGGGGTGGCGATTGAGCCCGCGCGGAGCGAACTGGATGCCGTGCGCCAGCGCTGGACAGAACATGCGGCCCATCTTGAACAGCAGGCTGAGGCAGATGACGCGTTGGCGCGCGATACACGGGACACCAAGTTGGCCCGGCACTCCGCAGAGGCGGCGTCCGTGAAGTTGCGGGAGCTGGTCAAACAGGCGGGCATGTTCTACATCTACTTCCGCCTGCATCCGGACACGGCGCCCCCCAAACCGGCAGCCCCACCTGACGACCATTGAGCGCACAAGTTCCGAGCGCATCCGTCTGTGATGGCCGACGCAGGACATGCCGATTCCAGTTGTCGGTGCGCGCACAACTGAAGTCGACAAGTTTTCCCCACGCCCATCAGCGCCCACGGCAGCGTTCAAGTGCTGCGTTTGACAGGTGTTCCTCACATTGGTACGGAACCCTGTGCGCGGAGTCTGGCTTCATGCTAGCGTGACGGTGCACGTGATTCCGGGTTGGCCCTAGGACCACAGGCGTTAGAGGATGTCGCGCATGGATCAGGACCTGAAGATGATGGAACCAGCGGGTGATAGCTTGCAGGTGGACGTGGAGTTGCTGGAGCAGACGAGTCTGCCGTTTGTAGGGCGCTGGAACGAACTGGTCAGCCATACGAACTGGGAGAAGGGACGGATCATCCACCAATGGCGTGAGACGCTCAGGGCGTCCGGAGCACCTGCTACCGAATACTCGGACGACGCCTGGAGCCGACGTGTGGGCGGGGTCACAGGCCAGCATGTGGGGCGTTTGCGCCGGGTATATCAGCGGTTTGGCGCATCACATGCCGACTATGCTGCTCTGTTCTGGAGCCATTTCCAGGCCGCGATCGACTGGGAAGACGCCGAGATGTGGCTCGAGGGCGCTGTCCAGAACCGCTGGTCAGTAACCCAGATGCGTCACCAGCGGTGGGAGACTCTCGGCGCGCTCGACGAGCCGCCACCGAGCGATGAAGTAATCAGCAGCGAACTGGACGAGGACTTCGCACCGGACACAGGCGCCGGCGTGGACGAGGTATCGCGGACCGTCTCCGACGTGCAGACCGGTCCGCGTGAGGAAGGCCCCGATTTCGGAGACGAAGAAGCGCTGGACAGCCAGCGCGGCGGCAGCGCCCAAACGCAGCTGCCTCGCGGGTCCGCCGAGACGCCAGACGCTTTGGAAGCCAGCCAGCCCGCTCTCGTACGGCCGTTCGCCAACTTGACCGAATTGCCGGACGACCTGTCGGCAGCATTCGACGCATTCAAGCTCGCGATCCTGCATCACAAGCTGGACAACTGGCAGCAGATCGCATGCGAAGACGTCCTGGCCAGCCTCGACGCACTCAAGCAGCTGGCCACAGCGCCTTGAGGGAATGGGGAATGACGGATGACGAATGACGGAAGCACGAAGGAATTAGTAATTGCAAATGAGGAAGGACGATAGCATGAAGTATACGTGCCTGACGGCGAGGGCGTTTGGCGCTGTGGACTCACCGTGATTGGCCGTCACCGCGGCACGTAACCCAACACCGGCGGCCATCCAATCGTGTCATTCCCTCATACATTCATCATTCGCAATTACTAATTCCTTCGTGCTTCCGTCATTCGTCATTCGTCATTCCCTCCCCGCTTTACGCCGCCGTTTGGCGCGCAAGCACGGCCTGTTCCATCACCTCCTGGGCCAGTGCCCGGTAGTCCTCAGCGCCACGCGAGGCAGGCGCGTATTGGAAGATCGACTGCCCGAAGCTGGGAGCCTCGGCCAAGCGGATGTTGCGGCGGATGCGCGTCTGGAAGCAGTGAGCGCCGCTCCACACCGATCCGCTGTTGGCATGCGTTGCGAAGAACTGTTCAACGTCGCGCGAGACCTCGGCCGCCAGACGCGTGGCGGAGTCGAACATGCACATCACGACACCGGTGAGCCGCAACTGCGGATTGAGACGTGCGGCCACCAACTCGACGGTGTGCAGCAGCTTGCTCAGGCCGTGGAGGGCTAGGAAATGCGGCTGCAGCGGCAGGAACACTTCGTGCACGGTGGTGAGCGCATTGAGAGTCAGAATCCCCAGCGAGGGTGGACAGTCTATGACCAGATAGTCGTACGCGTCGACAGACGGTTTCCACTTGTCGCGGAGAATCACATCCCGTCCGACTTCGCCGGCCAGTTCCAGTTCGGCGACAGCAAGGTTCAAGTGTGCGGGAACAAGGGTCAGGTTGTCGTCGATGGCGTGGCGGACGTCAGCCAGGGCAGTCTGGCCGGTCAACACATCGTACACCGATGCATCCTGGTCGGTCAGGGCAACTCCCAAATGCAGGGACGCATGCGCCTGCGGATCCAGGTCGATCAGGCAGACCCGATGCCCGGCCGCCGCGAGGGCAGCCGAGAGATTCACGGAGGTAGTGGTCTTGCCGACCCCACCCTTCTGGTTGATCACGGCGATGGAACGCATCACGCGGAACTCCTTTTCCGGTCCAGAGCCCTGTTCGTCTGCGTGCAGTCTAATCTGGATCCTTGCCGCAGTCTGGCGACCGGGGGCAGCGCTGCACGCTGGTGTTCTGGCGGCCGCGTGCGTGGAGACACCGCCGCCGGGGTGTGGATTATAGTCCAAGCCGCCTTTCCAGCACCAGACGATTCTGGCCTTCTGGCCCGAAGCGCCGTTGGTTCCCTGGCCGGATTGAGCTAAAACGATAGGGAGTCCTGTTTTTTCGTGGCGGGGGATGCGGGATGCCACTGGCCCTGCCAGTGTTTCTTTCTCTATGATTGTGGTCCTTTGGGTGCTGGCGACTCTGGGAGTCGTCGGGGGATGCCGGCCGTTGCCGGTCCCCGGACGGCCGCCGGCCTGGCCTGACGTAGACAGGGACCGGAGATCGCTCGGGCACCAGGCGATCCAGTTTTTCACCTATCGGGTTACTCATGCGACAGGTTGGCAGTCTTCCGGATCAGCGCGAGGCCGAGCGGTTTACGGCGTACTTGATCACGCTGGGCATCGACGCGCATACGGAGCAGGATCAGCAGCAGTGGGCCATCTGGGTGCGTGACGAGGATCAGTTGGATCAGGCCCGGATCTCACTGAGCCAATTCAAGCTGGACCCGGACGACAGTCGCTATCGGGGTGCGGAGCGGAGTGCGGAGGTGATCCGGCGCGAGGAGTCGCAGCGCCGCGCAGCGGCTCAGCGGAACATGATCGAGATGCGTGGCCGCTGGAACCGCCCGGCGGCCGGGCGCACCCCCCTGACCGTCACCGTCATCCTGTTGTCGATTCTGGTAACCATCTTCGGCGAGATGGGCAAAGCGCAGCAGGGCTTTGGCAAGACCATCAATGACCAGCTCTTCTTCTGCTCGCCGGCCGACTACATCACCTCGAACAAGAACCCCTTGGCATCGCTGGCGCAAGGGGAGTTGTGGCGCGCGGTCACACCGATCTTCATGCATCTGGACTGGTTCCATATTATTTTCAACATGATCATGTTCTTTCAGTTTGGCGCGCTCGTCGAGTCGATCAAGGGCACCGTGCGTCTGGCAGGGCTGATGCTGGCGACCGCCGTGGTGTCCAATATCGCCCAGGCCGTGGGGCCGGAATCCCTGGGGGGGACGCCGGCGTTCGGCGGCATGTCGGGTGTGGTGTATGGCCTGTTTGGATATGTGTGGGTCAAGTCGACGTTCCAGCAGGAGCCCGGCTTCTACATGACCCAGGGGACGGTGATCATCCTGATCGCCTGGTTATTCCTGTGCATGACGGGCGCTGTGGGACCGGTCGCCAACATCGCGCACGTCGTCGGGCTGGTGGTGGGCATGACCGTAGCGTACGTGCCCTCGTTCCGGAGGCGGTGACAGACCGCGGGCGGGCTGCGGCGTACCAGGTGAGCGACGCCACGGTGCCGGAGCCTGGGTTACGTGCCAGCGCGAGGAGAAGGAGGAGGGAACAGACATGGCTGACAAGTATGACGCGTACCGCGATGCCCTGGTTGTCGAAACGGAGACCATCTGGCCGGCGGACTGCGCGCACGTGGCCGCCGCGCGGCGGCCCGTACTGGAAGCGCAGCTGCACGCGGATCCGGCCGCATGCGCAGAGTTGGATTACATTCGTGTCCACACGGGCTTCTGTCGCCGCATCACGGTAACGCCAGCCGATCTTACCCGGTTGTCTTCGTAGATAGCTACCATGGTCGATCCCACACCTGCCCAGACAGACATGATTCGCGTCGAACTTGGTGAGCGGAGCTACGACATCCTGCTCGGGTCTGCGATACTGCCGGAGGTCAGCGCGCGAGTGGCTCGGCAGCTGGGGATGACGCATGCCGTCGTGATCACGGACGACAACGTCGAGACGCCGCACGCCATTTGCGTGGCCGAGAGCCTGTCGGACGTGGATGTGGCTGTGGATCTCTTCGTGGTGGATGCCGGCGAGTCCAGCAAGTCGGTACAGACGGCGGAGCGGCTGTGGCAGCAGCTGCTGGATGCCAACACCGATCGCAAGTCGGTGGTGGTGGCGGTGGGAGGGGGCGTGATTGGCGATCTGGCCGGGTTCGTGGCAGCCACTTACGCGCGCGGCCTGACCTTCGTCCAGGTCCCGACCACGCTGCTGGCTCAGGTGGACAGCAGCGTCGGGGGCAAAGTCGCGGTGAATCTGCCGGCCGCCAAGAACATGGTGGGGGCGTTCTGGCAGCCATCGGCCGTGATCATCGACACCCGCGTGTTATCGTCCTTGCCGCACCGCGAGTACGTGGCGGGATGGGGCGAAGTCGTCAAGTACGGCGTGATCCAGGACGCCGACTTCCTGGCCTATCTGGAGCAGCATGTGGACCGGATCCTCGCGCGAGACGATGAGACACTCCGCCACGTGATCGCGCGCTGCTGCCGGCTCAAGGCCGAGGTGGTGCAGGACGACGAACGGGAGCAGAGCGGGCGGCGCGCCATTCTGAACTACGGCCACACCTTCGCGCACGCCCTGGAGGCGGTGACCGGCTACGAACAGCTGCTGCACGGCGAGGCGGTGGCCATCGGCATGCTGTGCGCCTCGCGCCTGGCGGAATCCCTGCACCTGGTGGACGACTCATTCACGGCCCGCCAGCGCCGGTTGCTGTCTGCACTCGGCCTGCCCGTGGACGCCCCGCGCATGGATCCCCAACGGCTGCTCGAGTCCATGCAGCAGGACAAGAAAGTGGCCCACGGCCGCCTGCGCTTCGTGCTGCCCGTGCGGATGGGGCATGTCGAGCTCTTCGGCGATATCGATCCGCAACTGGTGCGTGCCGCCATCCTCGGCTAGAGCGCCGTGAGCGCGGCGGGCGCGGCGGGCGGCCGGTCACGGTCCCCCCCGTGCCTCTTCAAGTCGTGCTGCTTCAAGTCGCGCCGCTTCGTTGTGGTGGGCGGCCGCTTCATCGGCGCGCCCGAGCTGTTGCAGCGTATCGCCCAGCCCTCGGTGGCCCGGAATATCGTGGGGCTGCAGCCGCAACACCTCCTGGTATTGAGAAACCGCCTCCTCGAGACGCCCGAGTTTCTGCAGCGTGTTGGCCAGGTTGCAGCGAAAGATGATGTCGTCCGGCCGGAGCTGCACCGCTGCTTCATAGTGCGCCGCGGCCTCGTCATACTGCCCGCGCGTGAAGAGGGCCATGCCCCAGTTGTTGTGCGCGCCGGCATGGCTGGGCCTGAGCCGCAACGCCTCCCGATAGTGCGTGATCGCCTCCTCCAGACGCCCCAGGCGATGCAGGGCAGTGGCCAGGTTGTAGTGCGCCTCGCCCCCCTGCGGATCGATTTCCACAAGGCGTTCCAACACCTCCACGGCTTCGGCCGTCTGTCCCGTGTCACAGAGGAGTCCACCCAGATTATGGAGTGCCGCCCGATAGGCAGGCACGATGGCCAAGGCCTCGCGGTACCTCTCAATCGCCGCCTCGGCGCGCCCCTGGTTCTGCAGGACCACCCCCTGGTTGAAGAGCCACACGGCGTTCGGCTTCATCGGCCGGCTGCGGCGCTGCGCAAGCACCTGCTCGAACAACGCGCGGTCGGCGGTGGCCGTGTGGCCCAGCCAGCCCTCCCGCTCGATCGCGTCCCAGAGGCACCAGCCAAGCAGTTCATGCCCGGCGCGCGTCGGGTGGACGTAGTCCTCGATCAGGTTGAAGCCGACCAGACCGTGCTCGCTCTGCTGTTCAAAAATCTGATCCGCATCAACCAGCAACGCCCCTCGCTGCCGGGCCACATCCCGGATGGCCTCGTTGATGCCTGACACACGGCGGATCGGGGACGCATCCGTATCGCACGCCCGTTGATATGCGGCGCGCGCCTCGTCGAACCGGCCAAGCTGCTCGCAGACGCGTCCCAGGTAGTACTGGGTTTCCGCGTGGTCCGGCGCGAGGCGTGCAGCCTGCTCGAGATACCCGGCCGCGGCCGCGAAGTTACCGGCGCGGAACTCGCGCTGCCCCCCCGCAACCGCCGCCGACCACAGCTCCCGGTCCTCCACCGCCAGTGCGGTCAGACCGGCCGAGGCCTGCGGACGCCATTGGCTCAGATTGGCCGGCACCGTGACCAGCACGACTTTGATCTGCGCTTCCTGAGCGCGGCGCACGAGCCGTTCCAGCCGCCAGCGGTATTCGGCCACAATCGCTGCCTTCTCCTCCGGCGCAAAGACGCGCGTCTCGTCGCGCCGGACGTCCACTTCGACCGCGGAGTCGGCAGCACGCTGCTGCCGGGCAACGTACTCCAAGGCCGACCGCATGGCTGAATACACGCGCGAGTGCGCCAGTTGATATTCCAGCTGCGTGTGGATAGCGCTGCGGTTCTTGAGCGACTCGAAGAACGCCGGTTCGATGAACTCATTGTGGCCGCTGTAAATGATGAAGATGTCCGGCTGATATCTCCGCAGCTCGTCGGCGACGATATTCAGGCGATGCATCCCGTACGATACGCCGGCGGCGTTGATCGCTTCGACATGCAGCTCGGGATGACGGGCGGCAAGCAACTCGCCCAGCACGCTGGTGAATGCGGCTTCCGCTCCCCACGGAAAACCATACGCGCTAGAGCCCCCCAGACAGAAGATCCGCAAGCCATCGGCCGGCTTCTCCGCCAGAAACGACTGCTCGTTGAAGCTCTGCTGCGCCGCGGCGCGCCGCGTGCGATAGACGTCGCCCGCGCGTTCAAAGACCGTTACGATGCCCGAGAAGCCGCGGGAGGGATCTTCCCGTGTGATGAGCGGCCGGACACCGGCCAGCCACAACGTGAACTCCAGCACGCCATAGAACAGCCCCACGCTGATCGTCGCAAACAGCAGCTTCTTCCAGAGCCCGATCGTGCGCGCCGGCCGCGGCACCGCCGGCGCCGGATCCGGCGCCGCCTCCCGAGACCCTCCCGGCAGCGGCCGCGAACTCTTCCTCCTCGCGTTCTTCCTCGCGTTGCGTTTCGCCATGGCAGTCTGCATCCCACGGATCCGTCGGTCCCCCACAGACTTCGTGGGTGGCACCCCCAGTCTACCCTATGTTAGGGGTTTTCCAAATTGGTGGCATCTCGCTATATTCTCTGCCACAGCGGGTGAGTCGGGAAACCAGGTATGGTCCTGGCTGTTTGGTGGATGATGCGCATCTCCGAACTGTCTAAGGCGAAGGTTGGGGTCTTGAGTAACATCACACGTGAGTGCGTCCACATCGTGGACGACGACCCGGGTGCTCGCGAATCCGTGGCGGCGCTGGTGCAATCGCATGGCATGCCAAGCAAGGAGTATTCGTCGGCGGAGCAGTTTCTGTCGGTGGCCTCGGAAGATATGTGTGGCTGCCTGGTGCTGGATGTGCGGATGGAAGGAATGGGCGGGCTGGATCTGCAGGAGGAGCTGCGGCGCCGCAACATTCCCTTGCCGGTGATCATGATTACGGGCTACGGCGATGTATCGGTGGCGGTGCGTGCGATGCAGGCCGGGGCAGTGAGTTTCCTGACCAAACCGTGCCAGCCCGACGAATTGTGGAAGGCGATTGCGGAGGCGTTGGACCGATGCCGAGCGCAGCGCGACGTGCGTAACCGCCACCGCGCGATCGAGCAGCGGATGAGCACGTTGACGCCTGATGAGCGTGCGGTCCTGGCCAAGGTGCTGGAGGGAACGCCCAACAAGCTCATCGCCCGCGATCTCGACATGGGGTTACGCACGGTCGAGCTGCGGCGTTCCAACCTGATGAAGAAGATGGGCGCTGAATCGCTCGCCGAACTCATCCAGATGGCGCTGGCCGTGGGATTCGCGAAGGATCTTCCCGCACCCCCTCGACCGCATTAGAATAACTGTTTCCGTAGCAACGACTGTTCACGGGCAGGTTGGCGGGTCCTATGCCGCGTGCCCCGCGGGGTATGTGGCCGTGGGCTCGGACAAGACAAGACCTGAAGCCCTCGAGCTGGTAACTGGAAGCCACCGTGAACTCGCTGCCCCTCTTCGCGTCCGGGGATCCCGGTCAGCTGCGCGATACGCTGCGTCTGTGTTTGATTCCTGGTGTCGGCCCGCGGACGCGGCGGGCGCTGCTGGGTCGGTTCGGCACGTACGGCGCGGCGCTGGCCGCCTCGGCTGAACAATTGCGGCAGGTGCCCGGCATCGGGCCCCGGCTGTGCGACCGTATCCGGCGGGCGGGCGAGTTGGACGTTGACCGGGAGATTGAGCTGTGCCGCGCGCATCAGATCGACCTGATACCGGAAGCCGACCCGCGTTATCCGGCCCTGTTGCGTGAGATACCCGATCCGCCGGGGATTCTGTTCCGGCGCGGCGACAGTGCACCGCAGGATCAACTGGCGCTGGCGATCGTGGGCACGCGGCACGCCACCCGTTATGGTCTGCGGCAGGCCCAGCGGCTCGCGAGCAGTCTGGCGCGGGCCGGCCTGACGATCGTCAGCGGCCTGGCGCGCGGCATTGATGCGGCGGCCCACCGCGGAGCTTTGGAGGCGGGTGGCCGTACCATTGCCGTGCTCGGCAGCGGCGTGCTGAACCTCTATCCCCCCGAGCATGCGGCGCTGGCCGAGTCCATCCGGCGGCAGGGTAGCCTGCTGAGCGAACTGCCGCCGCTGCAGGCGCCGATGAGCGGGACATTTCCGCAACGCAACCGTCTCATCACCGGACTGGCGCTGGGGGTCCTGGTCATCGAGGCGGCCGAGCGGAGCGGCGCCCTGATCTCAGCGTCGCACGCGGCCGAGCAGGGGCGGGAAGTCTTCGCCCTGCCTGGTCCGGCCGACAGCCGCATGTCACGCGGCTGCCACCGGCTGATTCGGGATGGCGCCAAGCTGGTGGAAACGGTCGACGATGTGCTGGAGGAACTCGGGCCGCTGTGCCAACCGCTGCTGCAGCACGACGGACACACGCTGCGGCATCCGGCCGAACTGCAGCTCAATGACCAGGAGCGTCAGGTGCTCGACGCCATCGCCACCGACCCGACGAATCTGGATCAGGTTGTGCGCAGCACGCGTCTGCCAGCCCCCCGCGTGCTGGCCACGATCAGCGTGCTGGAGATCCGTCATCTGATCCGGCGCACCAGTGGCAACTGCGTGGTGCGGCTGTGAACTGATCAGCCAGCGCCAGCCGCGCGGCGACCGGCGGATGATCGTGCAGGAGCCAGACATCCAACGGATGCGGATGCGGATCGGTCTTGTTGAGCCGGGCCAGCCGCGTGAACGCGGCGCGGTACGCTTCCACATCCCCCGTCACCTGCAGCGCGTAGCGATCGCAGGCCGACTCGAACCGCCGGCTCAGACCGTTGCGCACCGGACTGACCAGCAGCGACAGCACCGTGATGACGAACAGGATCAGCGCCAGCGCATGCACGGGGCAGTCGGGATACTGGAACGATCCCGCCACGGCCGTCACCCACGCGACAAGGATCCGGTCACAGACCCAGAAGCTCACCGCCGCATAGACCAGCCCGAACAGCGTGAGCTTGGCCAGGTGGCGGTACACGTGGTGGGCCACCTCGTGCGCGAACACGACCTCGATCTCCCGCGCGTCGAAGTTGTCCAGCAGCGTATCGCCCAGAATCACGCGCCGGGTGCGTCCCAGTCCGGCCAGCATGGCATTGGCCTTGACCGTCTCGGTGCTGAGTTTCATCCGATACACACCCTCGATGCTCAGTGACGTGCCGCGGGCCAACCGCTCCAGACGCTCCCGCAGGTCCTGGTCCTCCAGCTTCTCAATCTCGTAGAACAGCGGCAGGATCAGGACCGGCACCAGCTGGCCCAGCACGATCGTGACGGCAAACGCCGCCAGCGCCGCGATGAGCCACCACCACGCCTGCGCCCACCAGATGAGCAGAAACAGGCCGACCATCAGCACCAGCCCCAGCCCGGTCGCCAGCAGGTTCCGCAACGCGTACCGCGACAGCCACCGCCCGAAACTCTGCCGACTCAAGCCAAAACGGTGTTCGAGCACGAATCCGCTGTAGACCGCCAGCGGGAAGGAACAGGCGTAGTGCAGGGCCGTGATTATCAGGAACAGGCAGGCCAGCCGCAGCACCGCCCACTCGCCGAGGACCGGTGCGAGAGACAGCGCGCGATCGATGCTGCGCGCACCCCAGAACGCCATCACCCCCAGATAGATGACGTCGATCGCCATGTCGAGCAGCGTGCACACCAGCTCCTGCCGACTGTACCGCCGCGATTCCCCCAGCTCGTCCGGCGTCAGGCACGGCCGCTCGGTGGCCGGCTCACGGTCAGCCCGTGCCGCGTCTGCTCCCCCAGCCTCGCCGCCAACGTGTGGGTCATCCATCAGCGTGTGCCACTCTACACTGTGCCACTCTACACCTTGTCCACCAGATCCTGGACGATCGCCGCGACAAGCTCCGGCTTGTCCTGGGCCACCAGCTGGTCGATCTGCGCCGGTGTGACCCCCAGTTTGCCGAGGTGCAGTTTCATCTGTTCCCAGTGGCGCTGACGCTTCTTGCCTTCGGACAGATAGAGCTCCGTCACCAGCTCCTGAACGCGCTGCAGCGCAATGGCATCGCGGTTCTCGTAGTAGTTCTTGATGATGTTCTGCTGGTATTTCGAGTACTTTGTCACGGGTGGGCACATCTCCAGCGCTGTCCAACACGGTTCGTTGCCGACACCTTACAACAGGCTCTGCCGATCCATCCCGGGCCCCGCCAGGGTCGGCAGCCCGAAGGTCTCTTTGATTATCGATTATCGGCACTTCCTGAACAGGTGTCGAATCATCGTGTCAGAAATGGCACCGCCGGTACAGGGGTCTCGGAGCGGGCGCGCCGCGTCTCCGTCCGCTGGATCCCCGGTGCCGGCCCTGATACGATGTGGACCGGCCGGTTGCAATCCCTTCCGGTGTCCGCACCCCTACGGCAGACGGCACCGGGGCACCGGCTCGTGACAGGGGTGGAATTCCAGCGGGCGGCATACGGCAGATCGGGCGGCAGATTGTGAAACAGGTAACGGCGATCGTCAAACCGTTTCTCGCCGAGAAGGTGCTGGAGGGGCTCCGGCGGGCGCCCCTGGAGGCGCTGGCCGTCCGCGAAGTGAAAGGGTTTGGACGCCAGAAGAGCTATCTCGATCAGTACGGCGACAGCGAATACTCGCTCGCCTTCCTGCCCAAGGTCGAAATCACTGTGTGGGTCGACGACGCGCGGGCTGAAGAGATCATCCGCAAGCTGGTGGAGATCGCGCGCACCGGACGCATCGGCGACGGCAAGATCTTCACCCTCTCAGTCGCCCGGTTCCAGACGATCGACATTGGAACGGGCCAGCCGGACTGAGCGGCTGGGTTACGTGGCGGTCCCCCCCTGCCTGTCACGAGAAGGCCGCACACGAGGCGGCATCAAACAGGCGGTGAAAACAGTCGCGGTTGCTCTGCCGGTGCTGCCCGCAACCGTCGATGAGTTGCCGGGCGCTCGCGCAGCCGATGAGGAAGGCGAGCTTGTCGAGTTCCAACTCGTCGCTGGGCAGGTCATGGCGCGCCGCGGTGTTCATCAGGCGCAGCGCGGATTCAATGCTGCGCAGGAATCGGTACGACTGATCGAGGCGCAGTGCATCCTCGTCCGCCAGCACACCGGCGCGGCGCAGTGCGCCCAGCGCGTCGAGCGTTCCCGGCACGAGGATCTCGGGATACTGGTCGACATGCTTCAGCTGCAGCATCTGTACGATGAACTCGACGTCCACCGTGCCGCCGATCCCGCGTTTCAGGTTCTGGTCCGATGCCGACTGCTGCATCCGGATCCGCATCTGCCGGATCTCCTCGGCGCTGTTCGGCTGCCAGTCATAGTCGACGATCATGCGCCGGATCACCTCCATGGCGCGCGTCTGAGCGGCCGGGGTGCCGCAGACGGGGCGCGCTTTGCACAAGGCCTGGCGCTCCCACAATTGTCCGCGTCCATCGGCAAAGTACCGCTCGAACTCCTCCAACGACACCGCCAGCGAACCGCTTTTGCCGGTGGGCCGCAGACGCGGATCGATCTCATACAGACGGCCATGCGGTCCGATCTGCGTCACGACCTTGATGATCCGCTGCCCCAGCTGGCTGAAGAAATGCTGGTTGCTCGTGACATCGCCGCGCCGCGTGCGGCGGTCGTGTTCGGTCTGTCCCTCGGCATCGAAGAAGAAGATGACGTCCAGGTCGCTGTGGTAGTTCGGCTCGCGGCCGCCCAGTTTACCCAGCGCGATGATGGCCCAGCCGCACTCCACCTTCTGGCCGTCGGCATCCAGGCGGAACGGCCGGCCGAATCGGTCGGCCATGATGTCGTACTCCCGCATCGCGATCTGCTGCAGGCAGACTTCGGCAATGTCCGACAGAGCGCGGTGCGTGTCGCGCAGATCCTCCTTGCCCAGGATATCGCGGACTCCCACCCGCAGGTGCTGGGAGCTCTTGAAGCTGTGCAGGATCGGTTCCGTGTCTTCCGCTCCCCGGCACAGATCCTGCAACGTCGTCTGCAGCCACTCGTAGGTCGGCAGCTTGTCGAGCACGAGCGAGTCCATCAGTTCATCGAGCATGCCCGGATTGCTCGTGAGAATACCCGACAGGTAGGGGCTCGACGCGCACAGCCGGACATACAGCTGGAGCGAAGGGGGGTTGAAACTGAACAGCTCCCACAGGACACCTTTGCCCCCCAGTGAATCGCTTACCTTGCTCAGGTTGACCAGTGTGGAATCGGGATCCGGAGTTTCCGCCACGGCCTGGAGCAGGCGGGGGGCAATGGAGGCGAGGAAGTGGCGGCACCGCCGCGTCGACAGGAACGGCACATGTTCGATCGAGAGCGCCATCAGGTTGTCGTAGGCGCCGGGCACGTCGCGGAACCGATAGCGCGCCAGGCACTGCTGCACCGTCTCCGGCCGGGGCGCGGGGTCCAGCACGAGGTCGGTTTCGGGAGCGGAGGCGGGGTCCGCCCCGAAGGCGTCGTGCAGGAGGTGGTCGAGGATGCGGCGATTGAGGCGGGTGTTTTCGCGCAGGTCGCGTTTGAAATCATCCAGCGCGCGGTGGTCCCCGCGATCGGAGTACCCGGTGCGGATGGCCAGCCGTCGCAGTTCCTTATCCCCTTCGGGCAAAGTGTGCGTCTTGAGATCGAACATGATCTGCAGCCGGTGCTCGATCTTCCGCAGGAAGCGGTAGTTGTCTTCCAGGATCTGCCGCTCCTGCATGGTGAGGCAGCCGACGTGTTCGAGCTGAGCCATGGCGTGGAGCGTATTGCCGGTGCGGATCTCGGCCAGATCGCCGCCGTTGAGCAGCTGCAGGAACTGGATACAGAACTCGATGTCGCGAATGCCCCCGTGGCCGGTCTTCACGTTGCGTGCATCGCCCCCCTCGAGATACGTGCGGTTCTCGATCCGCCGCTTCAGCGCGCGGATGCCCGCGATATCGGCGCACGTCAGATACCGCCGATAGATCCACGGCTGCAGCTGTTCCAGCACGAAGTCCCCCAGGTCCCGGTCCCCCGCGACGGTGCGCGCCTTGACAAACGCCTGGCGTTCCCAGGTGCGCCCTGACATGTCGTAGTACCGCAGCGCACTCTCCCAATCCCGCACGACCGGCCCCTGATTGCCTTCCGGGCGAAGTCGCAGGTCGACGCGATAGGCGGTGCCGAGGATGGTTGGTTCGGTGAGCAGTTTGATGGTCTGTTTCGCCAGCCGATCGAAGAACTCCACGTTGCTGATCGAGCGTTCGCCATCGGTCTTGCCATTCCCGTCGCTGAGGAAGATCAGATCGATGTCGCTCGAGTAGTTCAGTTCTTCGCCGCCGAGTTTGCCGAGGGCGAGGACGGTGAAGCGGGCGCGCTGGCCGTCCGCCAGGCGGGGCACCCCGCGCTTCTGCTGCTGGAACCGCCACGCGGACCGCACCGCCGCTTCGATGACGGCGTCGGCCAGGTAGGAAATCTGCGCTGTCACCACCTCCAGCGATTGTCCGCGCACGATGTCGCCGTAGGCAATCCGCAGCATCTCCCGGTGCCGGCAGCCGCTGAGAATCCGGGTCACCACGCGTTCGTCATCCACGCTGGCCACCTGGCTGCAGATGTCGTCCCGCAGCGCGTCGCGCGCAACCGGCTGCCCTTCGGTCAGGCGCAGCAGGTCGAAGGCCTCCGGGTCGCGGACCAGCCATTCCGACAGGAACTGGCTGTTGGAGAAGATCTGCAGCAGCGTCGGCAGCGCGTCCTCGTCGCGTTCGAACAGCGAGCCCAGCGCCAGCGGGTTGCGGGCAGCGGCGACGAAATCGTCCAGGTTGTTGACGGCCATGCCGGGATCGCTGATGCGGGGCAGATGCTGTTCCAGCTGCCCGCACATGACGGCCAACAGGTCGAGGGTCATGCCGCTGTGGGCCATGTTTTCCAGGTTGCGGAAGCCGCGCCGCGCGTCCTCCAGCCCCAGCGAGGTGAACCAGCGGGCCGCCTCGTCCGGGTGCTCGAGAAAGCGGATGACACGCTCAATGTCCATCAGCATGACCGTTCGGCAGTTGCAGACGCCGTGTACCCATCCCCTGTTCAACTCAACACGGGGACCCTGGGAAGCGCTCCCCAGGATCCCCGTGCAGGAACCCTGCCCGCCGGATCAGGCCCGGCATCCGCTAGTCGAGGAACCCGACCAGCTCCTGACTGCGGCTGGGCTGCTGGAGTTTCCGGACCGCCTTGGCCTC
>Ga0123333_10000958_pt1 | contig 30706 bp, 29 predicted proteins | sample BioC12SIPDNA_3_FD_89957 | JGI IMG/M metagenome (GOLD analysis project Ga0123333, IMG submission 89957) | Anaerobic biogas reactor microbial communites from Washington, USA - Biogas_R2_B C12 SIP DNA | ecosystem: Engineered > Bioreactor > Anaerobic > Unclassified | place: Washington, USA... | reverse complement strand
CATTGCCTTTTTTGGTCAGCCTCCAAGGATATCCTCAACTTTTTTACAATGTTTGTTCTGAAATAAAGTCTTTTGGAGGGTGTGGGAACCTTTTCTTCAGAAAAGGTTCCCACAATCCCCCGTCCTTCGCCCCCCGTCCCCTTCCCACCCCCAAGAAAGGAGCCCCAATGCGATTTCGTCTCTCCGGGCTGGCCAATGACAGCATTGTGGACGGCCCCGGCCTGCGGCTGGCGGTGTTCATGCAGGGGTGCCCCCATGGCTGCCCGGGCTGCCACAACCCGCAGACGCACGACCCGCAGGGCGGGCGGGAGGCGGATACTGCCGAGGTGTTTGCGCTGCTGGATAAAAACCCGCTGCTGGACGGGCTGACGCTGTCGGGCGGCGAACCGCTGGCGCAGCCCGAGGCGGCGGCCCGGATGGCCGGGTACGCCCGGGAGAAGGGGCTGAACGTGTGGTGCTACACCGGCAGCACATGGGAGGCCCTCATCAGGGAGAATGACCCGGCCAAGCAAACATTGCTGGCGCTGGTGGATGTGCTGGTGGATGGCCCCTTTGTGCAGGCGGAAAAATCGCTGGAGCTCAGCTGGCGGGGCAGCCGCAACCAGCGGCTGATCGACGTGCCGCGCAGCCTGGCGGCAGGCAGCGTGGTGCTGTGGGAGCCGCCGGTCCGATAAATATAGAGGGAACACAAATAACGCACGCCGCCCCGAAGCCGGGGCGGCGTGCGTATTTAACACATAAGATATCAGAAGGGCATATCCTCTTCCTCCTGCTCGGTCAGCTCCTCCAGCTCCTCCATGTCTTCATCCTCCAGGGCATCCTCTGCCAGGGGATCGGGCGCGCCGTCAAACACCACCTTGGCCAGCTCGGCGGCCTGGTTCAACACGCCGTAGGGCACGTAGAAGCTGTATTCCTCCAGCATGCCGCCCGCCCAGGTGGTCATGCCGGCGCCCATGCGCCCTTCCTTGAGGAAGGGGACGCCCTCGTCTTGCAAAATGCCCTCCAGCATGGCGGCGGACACCTGGTCGGTCTTGGCCAGCAGCACGGGGTCGTTGTCCAGCGGCTGGCGCAGGGGCCCCTTGCCCTTGCAGCTGTCGCAGCGGCCGTTTTCGGCCATCATCCGGCACTTCTCACAGTACAGCATAGCCCCTCCTTGGTGTGTGTTATTGCTGGTCGGTGCTGTCATCGCGCGCGTGCTTGCGGCGGCGCGTGTAGCGCTTTCCGCTCTCCTTCAGGCGGGTGACGGGCTGTACCGTCCACACCCGGCGGCCCTGGCGGTCGGCCTCGCCGCGCTTCTTCTTGGACAGCTTGCCCTTGGGCACAAAGCGCTTCACTGCTTGGCGGGGGCAGGCTGGGGCACGATGGTGTTCATCGCCAGCGCGCCCACGGTGTTGCCCACAATGACCATCAGCAGCATCAGCAGCGCGCGGATGTCAAAGGGCAGGCCCTGCTGCCAGGCGGCGGCGAAGTAGAAGGCATCGGCCACGCAGTGCTCAAACCGCGCCAGCACAAAGGCGGGCACACCCAGCAGCACGCCCAGGTAGCGGCCCATGGGGTCCGGGTAGCGGCGGAAGATATCCACCCCGATAAACACAATGGCCCCGCAGAACAGGCCGCGAAGGAAGCTCTGCCAGGGCAGCTGGGCCATCTTTTCCTGGGCGACGCTCAGCACATCGCCGCCGCCGGCCACCGGCTGATACAGCAACCCCACGATGGCGGCGCCGATGAAGTTGGCCGCCAGCATCATTAGCAGCTTGCCCGGGCCATAGCCGCCGGGCCGGCCCAGGTAGGCGATGCGGCCGGTAAACAGCGGCAGGCCGTACTGGCACACGGCGTACAGGCCAAAACTGAACAGGAAGGCCCCCAGGTACCGGCTCTCCACCGACAGGTAGGCATAGCCGCCCAGCGCGATGCTGACGCCTGCGGCCATGCTGCTCAAAAAGAAGGGCATCGGACGCGCTACCATCCTTCCGTTTCGTCATTCTCTGGCGCCATCATAGCATAAGGGCCCGAAGGCTGGCAAGTTCTTGTCAATGGGGAATGGCTGTGCTACCATGCCTTGGTGAACACAATGCCGCGAGGCCCTCAGGAGGTTAGCATGGATAAGAAGACCGTATTTTCGCATGTCGATCACACGCTGCTCAAGGCGACCGCCACCTGGGAGGAGGTCAGCGCGCTGTGCCGGGAGGCGCTGGAAAATGGCATGGCCACGGTGTGCATACCGCCCTATTTTGTGCGCATGGCCAAGGCGGAATACCCCAGCCTGCCGGTGTGCACGGTGATTGGCTTCCCTTTGGGGTACAACACCACCGCCGTCAAGGCCGCAGAGGCCGAGCAGGCGCTGCGCGAGGGCGCGGACGAGATTGACATGGTGGTCAACCTGGGCAATGTAAAGGCCGGGCGCTTCGACCAGGTGACCGAGGAGATCAAAAAGCTCAAGGACATCGCGGGGGACAAGGTGCTCAAGGTAATTGTGGAAACCTGCTACCTGACGGAGGAAGAAAAGATCGCCCTGTGCGGCTGCGTGACGGACGGCGGGGCCGACTACATCAAGACGTCCACCGGCTTTGGCACCGGCGGCGCCACGCTGGCCGATATCCGCCTGTTTCAGCGGCACATCGGCCCCGGGGTGAAGATCAAGGCTTCGGGCGGCATCCGCACGGCGGAGGACATGGAGGCATACCTGGCCGAGGGCGTGGATCGCATCGGCGCAAGCGCCGCTATCAAGGCCTACGCGGATCAGGATTGATAGAAATTTCGTCCATTAAATAACAAAAACAGCCTCCCTGTGCTATACTGTGCGGGAAGGCTTTTGCCTTTGAAAGGAAGGATTCCCTGCATGAAAAAATGGATTGTCTTGTTGACAGCGCTGCTGCTGTGCATCATGCTGCTTCCCCTGGGCGCCATGGCCCAGCAGCAGGCGCCTGTGCGCATCTGGGGGCTGATCGGCCCCACCGGCATGAGCCTGGCGCCCATCATGGCGGCCAAGGATGCCGCCTATGACATTCAGCTGGCCGCCGCCCCCGAGGAGTTAGTGGGCACCGTGGTCAGCGGCAACTACGATATCGCAGCCCTGCCCACCAACCTGGCCGCCGTGCTGTACCAGAAGACCGAGGGCCAGGTGCAGATGCTGGCCATCAACACCCTGGGCGTGCTCTACGTGCTGGAGAAGGGTGACACCGTGCACAGCGCCGCCGACCTGGCGGGCAAGACCATCACCCTGTCGGGGCAGGCGGCCGTGCCCGAGTATGCCCTCAGCTATATATTAAGCGCCAATGGCATCACGGACGCGGTGCTGGACTACCGCTCCGAGCACAACGAGGTATCGGCGCTGGCCGCGGCCGGCAAGGCCGACCTGGTGATGCTGCCCCAGCCCATGGCCCTGGCCCTGCAGATGAAGGACCCGGCCTTCCGCACCGCCATCGACGTGACCAAGGCCTTTCAGCAGGCGGCGCAGCTGGATGGCAAGCCCGACGCCGTGCTGTCCATGGGCTGCCTGGTGGTGCGCAAGGAGTTCGCCCGGCAGCACCCGGATGTGCTGAGCCGGTTCCTGGCGCTGTATCGCGAGTCCGTCAGCTTTGTCAACGATAAGCCGCAGGAGGCCGCCAAGGATATCGTGGCCGCCGGCATTTTGCCAAGCGAAGCCCTGGCCGAAAAGGCCATCCCGCTGAGCCACATCGTGGATGTCACGGGGGAAGAGATGAAGGCCCAGCTGGCCCCGCTGTTTGAAATTTTGCTGGCGGCCAACCCGGCCTCGGTGGGCGGCAAGCTGCCGGATGCGGATTTCTACTACATAGCGAAGTAATAGCTTGCATTGAAAAGACCGGGCAGGAAGCAGAGGCTTTCCGCCCGGTCTTTCTTCACAAAACTTTACAGCACCAGCCCGCCATCCACCCCCAGCACCTGGCCGGTGATAAAGCGTGCGTCGTCTGAGCACAGGAACAGCGCTGCGTTGGCCACATCCTGCGCCGTGCCCAGGCATTGCAGGGGCGTGCGCTGGCGCAGGGCCTCCTTGTCATCCTGGGCATAGCCGTCCATCATGCCGCAGTCGATCACGCCGGGGGCCAGGCAGTTGACACGGATGCCGCAGGGCCCATACTCCCTTGCCAGTGAGCGGCACAGGCCCATCAGCCCGGCTTTGCTGGCGGCGTAGGCTGCCTCGCAGCTGGCGCCGCTTTGCCCCTGGCCGGAGGCGATGTAGAGCAGGCTGCCGCGCTCGCGGGGGCGCATCACCTTTAGCGCCTCGCGGCTGAGCACAAAGGAGCTCTTGAGGTTGACGGCCATCAGGTCGTCCCAATCCTGGGTGGGCATGTCGGTCAGCAGGCCCTGCCAGGTGATCCCCGCGTTGACAATCAGCGCGTCCAGATGGGATAATTGCCGCACGGCATCGGAAAACAGGGCCAGCATCTGTCCCTCATCGCGCAGGTCGGCCCGCAGGGGGATGGCGCCGGTCTCCTCCGCCAGGGTGCGGGCCGCCTCGGCCTGCTGATGCCAGCCGAAGGCCACGCGCCAGCCGGCAGCGCAAAAGGCGCGCACCAGCCCCCGGCCGATGCCGCCTGTGCCGCCGGTAATCAATACTGTTTTCACGCCAATGTTCCTCCAAATACCTGTGCGAATATTGTAGAGGGAGCACGGTGCTTCGTCAAGAAAGGAGGCCCCATGGACGTCGACCGGATCCGTGCCCTGCTGGGCCGGGGGCTGCCGCTTCGCTGCCTGGGCAGCATCGACAGCACCAACACCATGGCCAAGCAGTGGGCGCGCCAGGGTGTGCCCCACGGCGCGGCGGTGCTGGCAGACCGGCAGACCGCCGGGCGCGGGCGCCTGGGGCGCAGCTTTTTTTCGCCCGAGGGCGGCCTGTACATGAGCCTCATTGTGGACAGCGTGGGCATCCCGCCCGGGCAGCTGACCACGCTGGCCGCAGTGGCGGTGCTGCGGGCGGCCGAGCAGGTGACGGGCCGGCAGCTGCACATCAAGTGGGTCAACGATCTGCTGCTGGACGGGCGCAAGGTGTGCGGCATCCTCACCGAGGGCATCGTGCAGGGGGATGCAGTAGCCCGCTCGGTCATCGGCATCGGCGTCAACACCGGGCCCATGGCCCTGCCGATGGAACTTGAGCAGACTGCCGGCTCGCTGCACCTGCCGGGGCAGCCGGTGGACCGGGAGGCCCTGGCGGCCCAGATTATCGGCGGCATATTGGATGGCCTGCCCCGGGTGCCGGCCCACATGGCAGACTATCGCGCCCGCTGCATCACGCTGGGGCAGCAGGTGGCCTTTGTGCACGAAGGCCGCCCGCGCATTGGCGTGGCGGCCCGCATGGATGATGACGGTGCGCTGTGGATCGATACCCCCGAGGGGCCGCTGCGTTTGCTGGCCGGGGAGGTCAGCCTGCAGGCCGCTGGTCCTGCCGGGGCAGGTGCCAGAGCATCTGACCGATCAGCAGAATCAGTCCCGCAATCAGCGCCACCCACCAGATAACACCCATCCGCCCATCGCCCAGCGCGAGCCAGCCGTTGGCGCGGTAATCCAAAAAGAAATACGGGGTCTGCGCGCCGCCTGCATAGGTCAGTCCGGCGGCGTTTGTCACCAGCACAAAGCCGGCGTAGCATAGCGGCAGCACCAGGCCATGGGCCGGGCGCATACGGCCGGCCTGCGGCCCGGGGGTGAACAGTGCCCAGTCCAGGATAGACAGCAGCGGGGTGAGCACATGCGCGCCCAGGTTGCCGGCGCTCCAATAGTAGTCGCCCTGGCCGATGCTGCTCATCCAGGGCATCAGCAGCAGGTGAAAGGCCAGGTAGGTCAGCGTGATGGCCACCGTGGCCATGTACTTCAGTCGCCACAGCCAGCCGGGCAGGCGTTGCCCCGCGCCGCGCGCCTCTGCCAGCAAAAAAATCACCGCCAGCGCCATCATCAGCAGGTTGCTCTGCGTGGTGAAGTACATCAGTGCCCGTCCGTGCATCATGCCCGGCGTGACCAACGTACCCCACTGGCCCATCAACCCCGTGGCCAGCAGCAATACCTTGACGCTGATGGACAGCGCGCGCCGGTCGCCGTTTGTACGCATGGGAAACCCCCTCTTATTTTGAATGAGCCATTATAGCATTTAAAAACGCCGGGCGAAACCGCCCGGCGCACACCTGCCTTGCAGGGGTAAATCAGTAGTTCTCGGCCATCCGCTCAAAGAAAGCGCGGGGATGGTCGCAGGCGGGGCACTTCATCGGGGGGGTCTTGCCCTCGAAAATGAAGCCGCAGTTGATGCAGTGCCACTTGGCGGGGGCAGCCTCTACCCACACGTCGTCGTTTTCGATGTGCTGAGCCAGCTTGTTGTAGCGGGCTTCGTGCTGGAACTCGACCTTGGCGACATTTTCAAAGCGCAGGGCCAGATCCTTGAAGCCTTCCTCGCGGGCGACTTCGGCAAAGCCCTTGTACATGTCGGTCCACTCGTAGTGCTCGCCGGCAGCGGCAGCCTTGAGGTTCTTGAGGGTGTCGCCCGCGGTCTCGCCGTTGTTCAGCTCGCCCAGCGCCTTGAACCATAGCTTGGCGTGCTCCTTCTCGTTGAGGGCGGTCTCGGCGAAGATCTTGGCGATCTGCTCATAGCCTTCCTTCTTGGCGGCGCTGGCAAAATAGTCGTACTTGTTGCGCGCCATGCTCTCGCCGGCAAACGCGGTGTGCAGATTCTGTTCGGTTCTTGATCCCTTGAGTTCCATGTGCTTTCCTCCTGTTTAATAACAATAAAAATCTACCGGGTGGCAGATTAGAACAGCTGCAACAGCGACGCGAAGGTGCCGCCAACGATCAAAACGGCCAAAAAAATGCTGAGTGCGCGAACCAGCACGCTGCGGTTGGCGGAGCTCCTTTTCTGGGTTCTGCTGGACATGCTTTTCCAAAGTCCTCCTTCCCCGATAATCGCGCATAGAATAGCACAGGGCAAACTATTTGTCAAAAAACGCGATAAGAGGAAGCGAATGCAAGGATATGATGATCAAATATGCTCCTTTGTAAATCCTGTCCGTTGTTTGCGCCTGTTTCCTTGTTCCCGCAGCATTCCTTTGCTATAATCAACGCCAAAGGGGGCGGTGAAAGTGTTCACATACGGGCGCCGGGCCGTACTGGCCTGGCTGGCGGCAATCATGGTGATGCTGGGGGTGTCTGCACAGGCGCAGGGGCCGCTGCGCGGGTATGACCGTGCGGCGGGCTATCAATATGTGGCGTTTGGGCAGTATCCCCAGGGCGAGACGGGGGAGCGGATGCCCATCCTGTGGCGGGTGTTGGCGGCGGACGCGAGCACCGCCTACCTGATGAGCGACCGCATTTTGCTGGTGCGGCGCATCGACGGCGACCAGTGGAACTACAAGGGTTGGGCACACAGCGAGCTGCATGCCTGGCTGAATGACGCCTTCGCCGCGGATGCCTTCAGCCAAGAGGAGCAGGCCGCCCTGGTACAGCAGGAGGAGCTGGGGCGCGTGTCCCTGCCCTCGTCTGACGACATTAAGAACGCAGCCTACGGCTTTGCGGATGACGGCAGCCGCCGGCTGGAGGGCACCGCCTACGCGCGGTCCCAGGGGCTGTATGTGTACTCCGGCCGCAGCTACAGCCCCATCTGGACGCGCACCCCCTCCCAGCGCACCCACGCCCACCGCAGCACCAAGTCCGGCGGGGCCATCGGCTTCATCGGCGTGGAGTCAGACGACCTGGGCGTTGCGCCCGTCATCTGGCTGAACACGGCGGGTATCGACATAGCTGGCGGCAGCGGAACGCAGAAGGACCCGTACCGGCTGACCGCGGGGGAGCAGACGCCATGACAAAGCGCGTGATGATCTTGCTGTGCTGCCTGGCGCTGTGCCTGCCCGCGTGGGCCGAAAGCCAGGCTCCCACCCGCACCCCGCCCGGCCCCTGGGCGCAGACGGGGGATGTGGCCACCGAGGGCTTCCCGGAGCTGACTGCCCAGGGCTTTTTGCCCGAGGGGCAGCCCGAGTATGTGTTTGAAGATGCCGAAAACGGCCTGTGGCGCTATGCCTCCCAGGACCTGCGCATCGTCATCCGCCGCGTGGAGGAGAACAAGGTGCGCCACCTGGCGGCCGAAATCTTCCTGCGGGAGGGGGCCGAAGGGCTGCGCATGTACCCCTTTGGCGAGGCCTTTACCACCGTGGACCGCAAGCGGGACCTGGATGCCCCGTATAAGATGGCCAGGCAAAAGCGGGTGGTGTTCAGCATGGATGGGGACTACTACCTCTACCGGGCGCGCCGCCATGTGAACACCCAGGGCAACTACGCCATCGGGGTGGTCATCCGCGACGGGGAGATTCTCTTCAACGTGCCGCCCTCCGACAAGCGCACCAGTTACCCGCCGCTGGACCTGATGGCCCTGTACCCTGATGGCGACATGCAGGTATACAAGGTCAACGAATACACCGCTGAGGAGCTGCTGGCGATGGGCGCGCGGGATGTGCTGTCCTTCGGGCCGTGGCTGGTGCGCGACGGGCAGATCAACGACACCTATTCTGGCTACGGCACCAGCCTGCAGCCGCGGGCGGGCGTGGGCATGTTTGCCCGCGGGCACTACCTGGCCATCATTGTGGAGGGGCGCATCAAGCAAAGCCGCGGTATGACCACCCGCGAGATCGGCGACCTGTTCAAGGCCTACGGCTGCACCACTGCCTTCAACCTGGATGGCGGGTGGACCTCGGCCATGATCTTCATGGGCAAGCAGCTCAACCAGCTGGACAACAACGGCGTGAAGAACAACGCCCGCGATCAGAACGAGATCATGGGCATCGGCACCACCGCTGCCTTTGACGGGGAGGGCGCGCCATGAGGCGGCTGCTGGCGGCGCTGCTGGCTGCCTGCCTGCTGATGGCCGGGCTGCCCGCCGCCCGGGCGGAGCAGCGCGTGATCCGCCTGAGTTTCGCCGGGGATTGCACGCTGGGCGGCCATGAGGATTGGATGAGCTACTCCATCGGTACCTTCAAGGTGATGGCCGAGGAGCAGGGCGACTACGGCTACTTTTTGAAGCATGCCCGGGAGATCTTTGCGCAGGATGACCTGACGATGGTCAACCTGGAGGGCGTGCTGGCCGACAGCGCCAAGGGCCGCAACCTGGACAAAAAGTGGCAGTTCCGCGGCGCGACGGACTATGTCAACATCCTCACGCTGGGCAGCGTGGAGGCGGTGACCCTGGGCAACAACCACAGCGAGGACTTTGGCCGCACGGGCCTGCAATCCACCACGGACACGCTGGACGCGGCCGGCATCGGCTGGTGCAAGGATGAGGATGTCTATATCTATGAAAAGGACGGCGTCAGGCTGGCCTTCCTGGGCTTCTGGCAGACGGGCTTTACCCGGGCGCGCAAGTGGCTGCCCGAGCGCATCCGCCAGCTGAAGCAGGAGGAGGGCTGCGCCGCCGTCATCATCAACTACCACGGCGGCCAGCAGTACCGGCAAAGGCACAACCGCCAGCAGGAGGATGACCTGCGCTTTGCCATCGACAGCGGGGCCGACCTGGTGATCGGCCACCACCCCCACGCCCTGCAGGGCATCGAGGTGTATAAGGGCCGCAGCATCGTCTACAGCCTGGGCAACTTCTGCTACGGCGGCAACCGCAAGCCCCGGGCGGTGGAGTACCCCAGCATGATATTGGGCGTGGAGCTGCGCTTTGACGGCACACAGTACCTGGGCCAGCAGCTGACCATCCACCCCTGGCGCATCTCGGGCACCGCGCCGCGCAACAATTACCAGCCGCTGCCCGCCACGCCCGAGCAGGCGGCCGAGGTGATGGGCATTATCCAAGCGGATAGTGACTTTGAATTGATGCCCTATGTGGCGGGGCAGGGGGCGGTGCAGGCCTTTGTGCCGGCGGAGTAGAAGAGCAAAGATAAAAGCGTACACAAAGGCCCCGCAGGCAGTTGCGGGGCCTTTCATATCAGCAGAGGTTTACAGCAGGTGCACGCAGTTCGGCTCAAAGCCCAGCCAGGCCTGATCGCCCACCTGGAAGATGTGCTTGTTGATGGGGCAGGGGTCGGAGATTTTGACCAGGCTGTCGCCCACCATCACATGGTAGCTTTGATACGCGCCCATAAAGGTGCTGAGGGTTACCTCGCAGGGCAGCAGGCCGGTGTGGCCGATCTGGGCGGCCTCCGGCCGCAGCATCAGCTGGCAGTCGCGCCCGGCGGCAAAGCCCGAGGGGTTGGGCAGCGTGACCTCGTGCCCGTGGATGGACAGGCGGATCTGGCCGCCCTCGGCGGCCAACGCCTTGGCGGGCAGGAAGTTGGCCTCGCCGATGAAGTCGGCCACGAAGGCGCTGTTGGGGTGGTAGTAGATCTCGTGCGGGGTGCCCGCCTGGGCGATGACGCCCTTGTCCATGATGACGATGCGGTCGGAGATGCTCATGGCCTCGGCCTGATCGTGGGTGACATACACCGCCGTGATGCCCAGCTGCTGCTGGATGCGGCGGATCTCGGTGCGCATGGTGATGCGCAGCTTGGCGTCCAGGTTGGACAGCGGCTCGTCAAACAGCAGCACCGCCGGCTCCACCACCAGAGCGCGGGCCAGGGCCACGCGCTGCTGCTGGCCGCCGGACAGCTGGTTGGTCATGCGGGCCTCCATGCCGGGCAGTTCCACAAGATTCAGGATGCGGGTCACCTTGTCGTGAATCTCCTCCTTGCTCAGGCCGCGCAGCTTGAGGCCGTAGGCCACGTTGTCAAACACATTGTAGTGGGGAAACAGCGCATAGCTTTGAAACACCATGGCCGTATCCCGCTTGTTGGGCGTGAGGTGGTTGATGGGCTGGTTGCCGATGTAGATTTCGCCCTCGTCGGGGCTTTCAAAGCCGGCAATCATGCGCAGCGTGGTGGTCTTGCCGCAGCCCGAGGGGCCCAGCAGCGTGACAAACTCGCCCGGCAAAATGTCCAGGCTGATCTTGTCCACCGCGTAAAAGGGCTTGCGGGTCTTGGGGTCGGTGTAGATCTTGGAGATGGCGTCAATGCGCACGCCCTGTTTGTCTGCCATGTTACTTGGCCTCCCTCACGGCTTTGCTGGTGCCGAAGTATTTGATAACCAGGTTCATCAACAATATTGCCGCGTACACGATGGCGATCAATATGGTGGCATAGGCGCAGGCCACGCCGTAGCTGCCCTTCTCGGCAAATTCGTTGATGCGGGTGGTGATAAGCAGGTAGCGCGGCGTCACCAGCAAAATGATGGCGCTGATGGCCGTGATGGAGCGCACGAAGGTGGTGACCAGCCCGCTGAGGAAGCTGTCCTTGATCAGCGGCAGCGTAATGGAGGTGAACACCTTGCCCGAGCCCGCGCCCAGGTCGTAGGCCGATTCCTCGATGGAGGGGTGTATCTGCCGCAGGGCCGAGATGCCGCTGCGCGTGCCCACCGGCAGCGAGCGCACCACAAACACAATCACCAAGATGGCCGCCGTGCCGTAGATGCCCTGCAAAAAGCCGGTGCGCAGCACGCCGCCGGCAAAGCCGCGGATAAAGCCCACGCCCAGCACCGTGCCCGGCACCGCCATGGCCAAAATGGATACAAACTCGATGAACCCGCGCCCGCGGAAGCGCCGCTTGACCACCAGGTAGGAGATGATCATGCTGAGCAGCGCCGTGATGGGGGAGGCAATCAGCGACAGCACAAAGCTGTCTCGGAAGGCCTTCAGGCCGTCCTGCTTAAAGAGCTGCTCATACCAGCGGAAGCTGAGCGAATAATCGCGCCCCCACAACTTGAACAGCGAGCCGAAGGGGATGGCCACATACATCATGATCACAAAGACGGACAGCAGCGAACACAGCACCGTCAGCGGCCGAGTGACCGACCGATCGGTGATCAGCATGCGCTCGCGCGAGGCCTTGCCCGTCAGCGTGGCGGCGGTCTTGGCCTCCAGATAATATTTTTGAATCAGGAACATCATGATGGTCAGGCTCAGCAGCACCACCGCCATGGCGGCGGCGCCCTGGGTGTCGTAGCTGCCGCCCGTGATGCGCAGGTAGATGGTGGTGGCCAGCGTGTCAAAGCTGCCGCCGATGATCATGGGGTTGGCAAAGTCGGCCACCGACTCGATGAAGGTGACCAGAAAGGCGTTGCCCAGGCCGGGCAGCATCAGGGGAAAGGTGACCGTGGTAAATACCTTCCACCGGCTGGCCCCCATGTCGCGGGCGGCTTCCTCCATGCTGGGGTCGATGTTTTTCAGCAACCCCTTGAGCATCATGTAGCACACCGGGAAGAAGGTGAGGATCTGCACGATGGCGATGCCCCACATGCCGTACACGTCCGAATCGTAGATGCCCAGCACCTTGCGGGTGATGAGGCCGGACTTGCCAAACAGCAGGATCATCGACAGGCTCAGCACAAAGGGCGGCGACACCACCGGCAGCAGGCTGACGATATCAAACAGCTTTTTGAGGAGGCGCGTGCGCACCCTGACATAGGTATCCACATACGCGAACAGCAGGCCGATCAGCGTGCCGCCCAGCGCCGTGATGACGCCTAACTGCAATGTGTTGGTCAGCGCGCGGATAAAGGTATAGTCGCCAAAGATGTGTGGGAACGCCTGAAAGGTAAACAGCGGCTGGCGCGTCTGCACCACCACCACGGTATCCTGTCCGCCCTCGGGCAGCACGCTGTCCAGGTACAACAGGCTGGTCGAGCGGCCCAGCTCCTCCTTCACCTGGAAGCCTTCGGTGCTCTCCACCACATAATAGGGCGTTTTGCGGGCCTGCCCCTGGCGGATAAAGCGGTCGGTGGCCTGCCCCTGGGCATCGGTCACCGTCATGTCCTCCGGCCGCTCGGCCACCGTGTAGGCCACAAAGGATTCGGTGGAGAACACGCTGTCCGCCAACAGCATGCCCAGCGGATACAGAATGAACAGCAGCAAAAACAGCGTCAGCAGCACGATGGTGATGATGAGCACCGGGTCGGCCAACAGCTTTTTGCGCTCTAACCGCGCGCTTTGGTGGGCCGTCATGGCAGCCTCCTTTGCTTATACTGAACTCAATCCTTCGCGCTGCGATAGACTTGTCTTTTTCCGCTTCCGCGTCGTCTATCTCAGTCAGCGTAGCGCCGCTACGTTTCCTTCCTTCGACTTAGCGGGAGCGAAAAAATCCATCGTCTATCATTGCGCTCAGTCATTCGTTCAGTATGATCCTGAACGCGCTGATGATAGGGCAATCACGAAACGAAAAATTCGCCTCTCATCTGTGCGTTTTCTCTTCCGTTCAGGATGGGGTGATAACCGGGTATGACAACGGGGTACGGGATTGTAGCCCGTACCCCGTTAAGCGGGTTTGTTATTCGGTCTGGAAGCGGTCGTCGGCCGCCGCGCCCAAGGCCTCAAAGTAGTCCTTAACATAGTTGGAGGTGTTGAGCTTGGCGTCGGCAAAGTCGTACTTGATTACATTGTCCGGGTCCAGGCCGAATTGCAGCGCCTGCTCGGGCTGCTCGGCACCCTTGAGCACCAGGAACTGGAAGGAGTCGTCATCCTTGAAGCGGTTGACGGCCTCGGTGGTCAGGCAGTATTCCACCCACAGCTTGGCTGCGTTGGGATGCTTGGCACCGGTGAAAATGGCCGTTGCGCCCACCTCGTAGCTGGTGCCTTCCTCGGGGATGACCAGCGCGATGTTGTCGTACCCGTCCAGAATCTGCTTGATGCCGTCATGCAGGAAGCCGATGGCGATCACGCACTCGCCGATGCCCACCTTCTTGGAGGGGCCGGAACCCGACTTGGTGTACTGGGCGATGTTCTTGTCCAGCTCCACAAAGTACTTCATGGCCTCATCATGGCCCTTCATCTGCACCATGGTGTTAATCACCAGCTTGGCGGTGCCCGCGGTGTTGGGGTTGGACAGCCAGATCAGGCCCTTGTATTCGGGCTTGAGCAGGTCATCCCAGCCCTTGGGGGCTTCTAATTTCAGGCGCTCCAGCTCCTCGGTGTTGACCATGAAGCCCAGGATGCCCTTGTAGATGCCGTACCAGTAGCCCTCCGGATCGCGGAAGGTGTCGTCAACCAGGTTGCCCTTGTTCTGGGCGTCATAGGCCATCAGCAGGCCGGTGGTGGCCAGCTCGGAGTAGGGATCGTTGGTGCCGCCAAACCACACATCGGCCGAGGGGTTGCCCTTTTCCTCGGTGATCTTGGACTGCACCTCGCCCGTGGACAGTCGGGTGTAGTAGGTCTTGATGCCGTACTTCTCCTCAAAGCGCTTGACCACGCCGGCGATGTGGGCCTCCTCGCTGGAGCCGTAGACCACTAACTCGCCCTCGGCCTGCGCGGCCTTGACCAGCTCATCCAGGTTGGCGTTCTCCGCCACGGCGGCAAACAGCCCGGTCATGCCCAGGGCCAGCGCCAGCACCAATGCCAATAATTTCTTCATGTGTATCCCATCCTTTCCATATTCGCTGCAGGTTGTTATCCAAGCAAAGTATATGTGTTTTCAGGCCGGGTGTCAACCGGATCGCGCCATATGCCGATTATGGCGCCAGCGCCTCCAGCGTGTTGTCGCCCGCCGTCTGATAGGGCGAATCCTGGGCAAAGGCCTTGACGGCGGTGGCCGCGCGGGGAATCTGCGACAGCGTGCCCGGCCCGCCCACACAGCCGCCCGGGCAGGCCATGCCCTCCAGCAGGTGGCCGTTCAGCTTGCCCGCCTTGGCCAGGGCCAGCATCTTGCGGCACTCAAACAGGGTATCCGCCCGGGTCACGGGCACATCCTGCTCATGGCCGCTTGCCTTGATGACATTGACCACCGCCTGGGCCACGCCGCCGGCCACCGCGTAGTTGCGCCCGTCGCGGGAGGCCTGGGTGGCGAGGTCGGTCTCGGGCAGGTCGCTCAGCTCAATCTGCTTGGCGCTGAACAGGCCCATCAACTCCTCAAACGTGATGACATAGTCCACATACGGGCGCACCTCGTCGTCCAGCGCCTCTAACTTCTTGGCCACGCAGGGGCCGATGAAGACCACCTTGGCCCCCGGGTGCTCGGCCTTGATCTTCTGGGCGGAGGCCACCATGGGCGTGTGCGTCTGGGCGATGCAGTGGGCCAAAGTCGGCTGCGTCTTTCGGGCAAACAGCGCCCAGGAGGTGCAGCAGCTGGTGCCCAGGAAGGGCTTGTGCTCGGGCACATCGCGCAAAAATTCCTCGGCCTCGTGCAGGCTGCCCACATCGGCGCCCCAGCCCACCTCGATCACCCGGGTGATGCCCAGCGCCTTGATGCCGGAAACAATCTTGCCCGGCGTGGCCAGCGGGCCAAACTGCCCCACAAAGGAGGGGGCCACGGCGGCAAACACCGTCTCCCCCGAGCGGATGGCGGTGATCAGCTGGAATATTTCGGATTTATCGGCGATGGCGGCAAAGGGGCAGGCCACGATGCACAGCCCGCAGGAGACGCACTTGTCCTGGTTGATCTTGGCGCGGCCCAGGTCGTCGGATTCGATGGCCTTGGCGCCGCAGGCCTGAGCACAGGGGCGGCCAAAGCGCAGGATGGCCTGATAGGGGCACGCCTCGATGCAGCGCCCGCACTTGATGCACTTGTCCTGGTCAATGATGGCGGCATGCTTGCCGATGGATACGGCGTTCACCGGGCACACGGTGGTGCAGGGGTGGGCCAGGCACTTGCGGCAGTTGTCGCTCACCTGCACCCGATCGGTGGGGCAGGCCTCGCACGCGAAGGGAATGACGTTGACCAGCGGCATGTCCAGCTTTTTTTCGGTGGTGGCGCACTCGGCCATACCCTGGGTAAAGGGCTGGTGGGTGATGGACGGGCGGATAGGCAGGCCCAGCGCCAGGCGGATGCGCTCGCGGATGATGGCGCGCTCCTTGAACACGCTGTCGCGGTAGGTGGCCACCTCGCCTGGGATGATGCGGTAGGAGCTTTCGTAGAAATAGTTGAAGTCGCTCTGCTCCAGGTCGCGCTCAAACGCGTATTTGGCCACTTCGGTAAATACCTGGCGGCGAATCTTGGTGATGGGGGTAAACAGGCCTCTCATTTATCAGCGTACCTGCCTTTGTATAATCCGCTGCCTTATTTGCAGCGGTCCATGATGGCAGCCATCACGGACTCGCTTTCGGCGTGGGTGATCAGCTGCCCTTCCACCCGCACAAAGGGCCCGTGTACCTCATCACGGCACAGGTTCATGCAGGGCACGGCCTTGACCTCGATGTCGCAGGGGTTGTCCATCTCCTGCTGCAGTTCCTCCAGCGAGTGGATGGCGTCCATGATGTTCATGGCCCCCATCATGGTGCAATGGGTGCCGGCGCAGACCTCTACATGTATTACTCCCATGCTGCCCCTCCGCGTGTGATGATTTTGATGGCAGCATTGTAACATACTCTCGCTGTCTTGTACAAAGATAAACGTGCGGGCGGGATGGGCGCGGGCAGCTTACCTGCCGCCGGGCAGCAGGCCGCGGATGGACCCGCGCAGCAGGGCGGCCAAGCGGCCGATATGGCCCCTGGTATCCACCGTCACCCGGCGCGCCACGGTGATGGCCCGCTGCCAGGGGTTGAGGGCGCTGTAAGCGCTCTGGTAGTGCAGCCGGGCCGCGGTCACCTGGGCCTCATCCGCGCCGTGGCGGCCGTAGATGATGGCCGATACCGTGCTGGCCAAAGACAGCAGGCCCTTGTCCTGCGGCGCGGCGCGGCGGGCAAAGCCCCGCAGCGTTTCGCTGGGCAGCATGGGGTGGCCGGCGGCAGCCATGGCCTGCACCAGTGCGCGCCAGTAGACGAGCACGCGGTCTTTGTTTTCGGGCAGGCGCGCGGCGTGGCGGTTGGGCTCGGTGGCGCGCACGCGCCAGACAATCAGCGCGATGAACGCGATCAGCAGCAGCCACAGCCACCAGCGGGCGGGCGGCTGCCGGGGTCCGGCGTCCGGTTCGGGCTCGGGCATGTCCTCCTCGCCGGGGGGCGGGGTGGGGCTGGGCTCGGGCGGCTGCTCTTGGGGCTGGTCCTCCGGCGGCTCCGGGGAGGGGGAGGGCGTTGGCTCATCCTGCGGCGGCTGGTCGGGCTCCGGGGTCTGGGTGGGCTCCGGCCCGCCGGGGGGCGGCGGGTCCTGCTCGGGGGGCGGGGGCAGCTCGCCGGTGGTGGCCGTTGCGTCAAAGGTAACCCAGCCCAACTGCGGGATGTACACCTCCGTCCAGGCGTGCGCCTGCTGGCCGGTGAGCGCCGCCGGGCTGCCATCATCCGTGGGCAGGGCCACAAAGCCCTCCACATAGCGGCTGTTGAGCCCGGCAGAGCGGGCCAGCACCGTCATGGCGGTGGCAAAGTAGGTGCAGTAGCCCTTCTTGGTTTCAAACAGGAAGTGGGCCGCGAAGTCCAGGTCCTCCGGCGCGGGCGGCACGTCCAGCGTGTAGGTGTAGTTGGTTTTGAGGTAGCTGCGGATCAGCAGCGCCTTGCGGTAGGGGTCGGTCTCGCTGCCGGTGATACGGCGGGCAAGCTCAGCAATCTGGCCGTTGGGCTGCAGGTGCTGGGGCAGCTGGCGGTACACCGTATCCAGTGTGTCGGTGCGCGGGTCGGCCTGCCCGCGCAGGCGCTGGGCCAGGTCGTCCGTGTGCTGCGTAGCGGCCAGGTAGGGCTCGTAGGTCAGTTCGTAGCGGTCGCCCTGCTCCAGGTTGCGGGTGATAAACATCTCGCTGGAGGCGTTGAGGTAGGCCACCATGCCCTCGCCCAGGCTCAGGCTGCGTACGCGCTGGGGCGTAAACAGCGTGGAGGGCATGGGCCCAAGCATGTGCACCGCCAGCGGCTGCGCCTGCGCCCGCAGGTCGGGCTCGGGCAGGCGAGCGTCCAGCAGGGTATCGCGCAGCGCGGCGTAGCGCAGCGAGGCATAGCCATAGCGCTCGTTGGATACGGTGTCGTACCACATGCGCCCGTTGTACAGGTTGAGGATGCTGCCGCGCAAGTATACCTTGCGGTCCGTTTGCACCTCCATCACCAGGCTGTTTGAGATCTCGGGCTTGCCGCCCAGGCCACGCTCGCCCATGGGCTGGTAGCCTGCCGATGCCAGGGAGAAGTTTTCCCGCGAATCGGTGAAGAAGAAGTAGTCGTTGATATACTGCCGCAGGCGGTCGGCCTGCTTTTCAAACTCTGGCTGCGTGGTGCGGTAGGGCGGGGTGAGCGCCAACGCCAGCAGCGCGATCACCAGCGCGATGGGCACCGCCTGCAAAAAGCCGCGGCCGCGCTTGGCGCCCTCCCGGGGGCGCAGGGGCTCGTCCATGTGGTTGGCGTAGACAAACAGCAGCGGCATGGCCACCATGGCGGGCACAAAGTCCATCACGCCCTGGCGTGCGCCCGAAAACCAGATCATCAGCACGCTGCTCAGCAGCAGCGGCGCCGAAAAGCCGGGCTCGCCGTGCATCAGCAGGCGGGCGTACAGCACCACCAGCAGCAGGGCCGGGGGCATCAGCGCGTCCGCATACAGGGTAATCACCTGCTGCACCGCCCGCATCTGCACCACGCCGTCCAGCAGCGCGGCCAGGGCGCCCGGCAGCGGGCCGGATACCGCCCACAGCCCAAACCCGCCCAGCAGCGCCATCCAGGCCAGTGCCCGCAGCCGCTTGCCCAGCAGGGGCAGCGCGGCCAGCAGCAGGGCGTACAGGCAGATCAGCCCCAGCGCATAGCCCCGCTCCTGCCCCAGCAGCAGCACCTGCAGCATGGGGCGGGTGAGGGCCCAGGCGGTCAGCGCCAGCATCATGGCCTCCACCAGCACGGCGCGCACCCGGTCAGGCAGGCGTAACATAGCACACCTCCACCAGGTGGCGCTGCAGCTGCGCCACCAACGGCTCATAGGCCGGGTCGTCCGGGCGGAATGTCACCAGGTAAAAGCGCACGCTGGGGCCGGAGCGGCGGATGTGCTTGACCCCCTCCACCACGTCCGGGTCCAGCCGGGTGGTGACCACGATGGTGGCCCCCGTGCGGCGCATGCGGCGCAGCTCTACATTGAGCACCTTGGGGAAGGGCTCGCCGCCGCGGAATATCTGGTAGGCCAGCTCCTCCTGCAACAGGGAGAGCGAGCCCGCCCGGTCGGCCTTGAACTCGCCCGCCCGCGCGCCGTACAGCGGCACGCGCACCGGCTGGCTGCCGTCCATCTGCATCTTGGCGGCGGACAGCGCCGTCTCGCACAAGGTGTCCTTCAGGCGGCTGAGGCCGTCGGGCACGTTGTCATAGCCCTCGGGGTCGGCGCAGTCCATCAGCACCAGGGTATCCGGCGGCGCGGGCAGTTCAAAGCGGCGCACCACCAGCTCGCGCTTGCGGCTGCTCAGCTTCCAGTGGATGCGCTTCATGGGGTCGCCATCGCGGTACTTGCGCGTATCATCGGGCGAGGTGATGTCCTCCGTGGAGCGGTTGGGGATGGCGCGGCCGTCATCGCGGTCGAGGAACTGCAATTTTTCCACGTCAAAGGGCCGGGGCAGCACGGCAATCTCGGCAGGCGGCTGCACCTGCCGCTTGCGCCAGCGGAACAGGCGGAAGATATCCGACAGGTACACCGCCCGCGCGCCCACCGGCACCACACCCACATGCGGCAAAAAAAAGGGGAAGCTGGCCGTGCGCTGGCGCAGCATCCCCGCGTCCAGCAGCAGGGTGGTGCGGCCGTCGGGCAGGTCCATATGCAGTTCCAGGGGGGCGATGGGCAGCACGCTGCGCATCCGCACGCTGACCTGCAAGGTGGAGCTGGCGCCCCGCTCGGCCTTCAGGTCGTCCGCCTGCTGGCGGATCTCCAGCAGGCGGCGGGCCAGCAGCAGGCTCAGCAGGCTATAACTTATCATCAGTATCAGCGCCCAGCTGGCCAGGTAAAAAACGCGCCCCCCCAGGGACAGCGCGCAAAGCCCGGTGACCAGCAGCGTGCAGATCGTGATGAAGAAGCGGACGGTCATGCCAGCTTGCCGGGCACCGGAAGGGTGTCGATCAGCTGGCGCAGCAATGTCTCGGCCGAGTAGCCCTTCATGCGGGCCTCGGGCGTGAGCACCAGGCGGTGGCTGAGCACCGGCAGCGCCATGCGCCGCACGTCATCGGGCAATATATAGTCGCGCCCGGCCAGCACCGCGCAGGCCTGGGCCGCGCGCACCAGCGCGATGGCCCCACGGGGGGAGACGCCCAGCTGCAGCGCCGGGTTTTGCCGGGTGTGGGCGGCGATGGTGGCCACATAGCTGCGCACCTCGCGGCTGCAATACACCGTGCCTACCATCTCCTGCATGGCGATCACCTCGCGCGCGCCGCAAACGGGCGCCAGCGTTTTCAGCGGCGATTCCTGGCCGGAGTAACGGTCCAGCACATCCATCTCCTCCTCGATGGAGGGGTAGCCGATGGAGATGCGCAGGAAGAAGCGGTCCATCTGCGCCTCGGGCAGGGGATAGGTGCCCACAAAGTCGATGGGGTTTTGCGTGGCCAGCACCATGAAGGGGCGCGGCAATTCCCGCGTCACGCCGTCCACGGTCACCTGGCCCTCCTCCATCACCTCCAGCAGGCTGGACTGCGTCTTGGGCGAGGTGCGGTTGATCTCGTCGGCCAGCAGAATCTGGGTGTTGACGGCGCCGGGCTTGTATTCCATTTCGCTGGTGTTCATGTTGATCATGGTGAAGCCCGTGATGTCGGACGGCATCACGTCGGGCGTAAACTGTATGCGCTTAAACGAGCAGCTAAGCGACTTGGCCAGCGCGCCGGCCAGCGTGGTCTTGCCCACACCGGGCACGTCCTCGATGAGCACATGGCCCTTGCACAGCAGGGCGATGAGGGCCTGCTCGATGGCCTCGTCCTTGCCGACAATGACCAGGCGGATGTTCTGCCGCAGGGCGTATACCAGGTTGCGTGGATCGATGCTCATGCCGGTTTTTCCTCCTGGCCGCGCTGACGGCGGCACGCAGCCATTATAGCCGTCCGAGCCTTATTTTGCAATCTTTCCGTAAAGAAAAGGTAACAATTAACGGCCGCTCTGCGCTGGCAGATGGTGCAGCGCGCAGCGTTGACCGCTGGTCCGGCGCGTGGTACAGTCTGTTGTATACAGGATGCATCCACAGGAGACAACATGAGCAAGCGAACCCTGGCTTTGGTCCTGGCGGTGCTGGTGGGGCTGTCCGCCCTGCCCGCGCTGGGGGAGCATGCCCCGGCGCGGGATGCTGCTGCCCCGGCTATTTGGCGGGATGACCTGCGCGCACTGGATGCGGGCAGCGGGGAGGATGTGCTGGCGATGGCGGCGTGGCAGCACCTGCTGCTGATCGCCCGGCTGGACAGCGGCACGGCCGGCGGCATCCGCCTGACGCTGTACGATATGGAGGCCGGGGAGGCCCTGGCCGCCATACCGCTGGATGTGCCGCCGGGCGAGGGGTTTGACCTGCCGCTGGGCTTTCTGGCCGATGGGCGGCCCTATCTGATCGACACGCAGCGGGGGCAGGTGGTGGTATATGACCGCGGCCTGGCGGTGACGGACAGGCTGGCCGTATCGCGGGAGCCCCAGTGGCTGGGCCCCTGGGTGGAGCCATCGGGCAAGCGGTTGTGGTTTATAGACCATATCCGGGCCGAGGTCGTCGGCGTGGCCATGGATACGGGCGAGCGCACCGTCATCCGCTCAGGCTTGCCAGGCGGCTGGCAAGTGCTGCAGTTTCGGGGCGTGATGGACGGCGGGCTTTACTTTGACCTGATTGACGCCCAGGGGCATGAGGTGGTCTGCCGGTGGGACATGGCCACCGGCCGGCTGTCCCTGTGGCCGGTGCTGCTGGGCTTTTCCCTGTGGCCGGGCACGCTGCGCAGCTATCAGCAGGGGAATGGCAGCCTGCTGGTGGGCAGCCTGTTTGATGGGGAGGAGCTGACGGGCCCCGGCATCTGGCGCGAGGGCGAGCAGGTGCTGGACATCCGGGGGGCACTGCTGGCGGGCGGGCTGACCGGGGACAGCCTGCGCCTGTATGACCTGGAGCGCGGCCCTTTGGTTAACGAGTTGCCCTACCCGCCGGGTGCCGGCGATGGCTTTCTCTCCGCCATGCTGCTGGATATGCCGGGGCAGGCCCTGCTGACCTACTGGGGTGGGGAGGGCGGCGCCACCGGCTACTATCTGTGGGATTATTTGCGCCGGCCGCTCGACGCCGATGCCCGCCTGCACCGCACCACCATGGCGCAGATGCGGGATGACAACGATGCCCTAGCCGCCCGCATCGAGCAGGCCTACGGCGTGCGGGTGCAGATCCGCGAGGCGGGCGTACGCTTTCACAACGACACCTATGTGTCCACCCCCGCGCTGGATGAGGGGGAGATCCGCCGCGGGCTGGAGGCCGTGGACGCCTTTTGCGCCGCGCTGCCGGGCGGCATGCTGCGCGAGGCCATGATTGCGCCCCATGATCAGCTCAGCTTTTACCTGTGCAGTGGGCTGTTGTCAGACGGCGGCCATGGCATCCCCTACGCGGCGGCCGTCATGGCCACGTGGAATAACGAGCGCTATGTCGCCTTTAATACCTACGAATCCGACCTGGTGCAGACGCTGTCGCATGAGTTTTCCCACCTGCTGGAGGACCGCCTGTACGAGCATGATTTGCAGTCCGGTGGCAGCGCGCTGGCGGACTGGGAGCTGTTGAGCCCCCTGGAGTGGGAGGACGGCGGCTATGCCTTCTCCTATCGGGATGAGGAGGGCAACCAGCTGGTAGACACGGCCTATACCGCCGAGATGGAGGGCGCCATGGACCACCCCGGGCGCGTGTGGTATATCGACGCCTACGCCCGTACCTTCCCGCTGGAGGACCGTGCCCGCACCTTTGAATTGCTGTTTTGCGCGCAGGACGCGCTGCCCGATGCCTTCCTCAGCCCGCATGTGATGCGCAAGGCCCAGTACCTGCGCCACCTCATCCGCCAGGCCTTCCCCTCGGTGCAGCATGCCCCGCCCCTGCCCTGGGAGCGTCTGCTGCCGGCGGACGATACCGACTGGGAGGAAACTATGGACAGCCTGCGCCGGGACAACGCGGCGTAGGCAGAAGAAGGCGGCGGCCATGCCGCACCATGCGTATCACGGCATACTTATAAAGTGAAGGCATCCCGCGGCTTTATCGCAGGGCCTGGGCTACTTCAAACCGGTGGCCGTCCGGGTCAAAAAAGGTGATGTTGCGCATGCCCCAGGGCTGATCGGCTGGCGGAGCTAAAAAAACGACGCCACGGTTATTCAGGGTTTCATAGACGGCATCCACGTCATCAACCCAGATGTTGATTTCAAAGGGCAAGCCGCTCTTTTTTCGGTCGTAGCGCTCATATGCCAGGCTTTCGTGCAGCATATTCAGCATCACTCCACCCAGGTGGACGACAAGGTTCTTGCCGTCCACCTCGGTGATGTTTGCCTCAAACACCCTTTGGTAAAAGGCCCGGCTCCTGGGGATGTCCGAAACATAGAGCGACAGGGCGTTGACATGGCAGATTTCTTTCATGGCTCACCTCCTGTTGATACTGAACTCAAATTGTAAATTCTTGGATGAATTTGCGTCCTTTCATTCATCCGTGCATGTACGCTTTCGCTCATGCAAATAGACTGTACACCGGTTTTGCGCGGTTCAACCGCATTGCCCTTTTATTACACAGAATGCTTGATCTCCAATACCTCCGCAGTCAGCCTCTTTGCCTTTCGGCTTTGCTATAAACCTCGCAAAACCAATCAAACACCAGAATACGAGAACAAATTGACTTTCGGGATTTTTTCGATATAATGACAAGGACTGAATAAAAACCCATTTCCGGCATGACCTTTTTATTGTCATATTTTTTAAGGAGAAACTGCTATGCAACATGAGCTTCAGATCAAACTGGACAGGCTGCGGCGGCTGATGAATGAAAAGTCGCTGGATGCCGTCTACCTCAAGCGGCAGGACAGCTTTGCCTGGCTGACGCTGGGCGGCATTAACTATGTTGGCCTGGGCGACATGGGCAACTGCGGCCTGCTGATCACGCAGGATGCGTTGCATGCCATCACCAATGTGATTGAGGCGCCGCGCATGCGCGATGAGGAGAAGTTAGAGGAGCTGGGCTACCGCATCCACTTCGGCGCGTGGCATGATGCGGCCTTTGAGGGCGACTGCATCCGCAAGCTGGTGCCCTCGGTCAAGGTAGGGTTTGACCATGGCAACGCCCTGGGGCAAAATATCGCGGGTGATGTGAAGCTGCTGCGCTTCTCCCTCACCCAGGAGGAGGTGGAGCGCTATCAGGAGGGCGGCTACCTGGCGGCCCGGGCCATTGAGGAGACCATCAGCTCCGTTCGCCCCGGCGATACCGAGCTGAAAACCATCGGCCGCCTGGCCCGGCGCATCCGCGAAAGCGGGCTGGACGTGGTGAGCGCCATGTGCGCGGCGGATGAGCGCATCGCGCACTACCGGCACCCGGTGCCCACCGACAAGGTCATCCGCGAGCGCGTGCAGCTGGGCGGCAACATGCGCTACAAGGGGCTCATCATCTGCTGCACCCGGTACTTCAACTTCGTGCCGGTGACGGATGCCCTGCGCCGCCAGTACCTGGCCAATGTGGAGATTGACTGCACGCTGATGGCCAGCTCCATCCCGGGCAACACCTATGTATCCGCCCTGGAGGCCGGCAAGCAGGCCTACGCCGAGCGCGGCTATGCCCAGGAGTTTGAAAAGCACCACCAGGGCGGCCCCATCGGCTACGCCGGGCGCGACTATCGGGTGGATTTTGACACCCCCGGCCTCATCCAGAAAAATCAGGCCTTCTGCTGGAACTCCTCGATCACCGGCACCAAAAGCGAGGACACCGTGATCGTGACCGGCGACCGGATCATCCCTGTATCCCGGCCTGTCATCGCCCCCAGCATGACGCTGGAGGTGATGGGCCATCGGTTTGTGCGGCCGATCATTTGGGAAGGGTGAAGAAAAGCATATGAAAAAGAATCGTTTTGCGGACCTGATTATCGGCGTTCTCATGGTGCTGCTGGGGATTGTGGTGCTGGTGCTTTCCCAGGGCCTGGCGCAGGCCAAGGTGGGGCTGGGCCCGGCGGGCTATCCCCGTGCGGTGGCCATCATCATGTTGGTGCTGGGGCTGGTGATGGTCATCAGCACGCTGGCAAAAGGCCTGTCCAGGATGACATGGCAGCCCGACCGCCAGGCCTTCCTGCGGGTGGCAGGCACGGTGCTGATTTCCTTTGTGTATCTGTGGCTGCTCAACCGCATCGGCTTCCTCTTTTTGACGCCCTTTTATCTGTTCGCTCTGATGTGGATATTCGGCTATAAAAACCTCAAGGTGGCGGCGCTGGCCAGCATCGGCTCGGCGGTTGTGATCTACCTGCTGTTTACGAAGGCATTCATGGTGTTCTTGCCTGAGTTTTCGATGTTTTAAGGGAGGGGAACAACCATGTTCAATGAACTGATAAGCGGCCTGCAATTTGTCTTCCAGCCCTATGCCTTCCTCATGATGTCCTTCGGCGTCATGGTGGGCATCATCATTGGAGCGATTCCGGGACTCAGCGGCTCCATCGGCATCATATTGCTGATGCCCCTGGTCTACCGCATGGACAGCAACGTGGCCATGGTGATGCTGTGCGGTCTGTTCTGCGGCTCCATGTTTGGGGGCAGCGTGGCGGCCATTTTGCTCAACACGCCGGGCACGCCTTCAGCTGCGGCCACGGTGCTGGATGGGCATCCCCTGGCCAGGCAGGGTGAGGCCGGCAAGGCCATCGGCGTAGCGGCCATTTCTTCCTTCATCGGCGGCGTGGTCAGCACCATTTGCCTGATCCTCATCGCGCCCGAGCTTGCCAAGGTGGCCCTCAAGTTCCACGCGGCAGACTATTTCTCCCTGGCTGTCTTCGGGCTGACCATCATGGCCAGCGCCTCGGGCAAAAACATGCTCAAGGGCCTGATGAGCGGCGCCGTGGGCATGCTGATCGCCACCATCGGCACCGACCCCATCGTGGGCAACAGCCGCTTTACCTTCGGCAGCGGCTACCTGCTCAACGGCTTTAACATTCTGCCGGTGCTGATCGGCGTGTTCGCCATCAGCGAGGTGCTGATGACCGTCCGCACCCAGGCGGCCGACGCCACCATACAGGAGCAGAATGTCCGCAACTTTTTCCCCAGCTTTAAGGAGTTCAAGGGCTTTTTCTGGGCGGCCATCGTGGGCGGACTGATCGGCGTGTTCATCGGCATCGTGCCGGGCACCGGCGGCGCCATTACCTGCTTCCTGGCGTACAATGTCATCCAGCGCCTGTCCAGGCACCCGGAGAAGTTTGGCCAGGGGTCGCTGGAGGGCCTGGCCGCGGCCGAATCTGCCAACAACGGCACAACGGGCGGTGCGCTGATTCCCATGCTGACGCTGGGCATTCCAGGCGACGTGGTCACCTCGGTCATGCTGGGCGCGCTCACGCTGATTGGCGTCAAGGTGGGGCCGCTGCTGTTTACAAACAGCGCGGATACGGTCTATACCATTTTCGCGGGCATGCTGGTCATCCAGTTTCTTATGCTGGGATTGGGCCTGTTCTATGCCCGCGTCTCCCCCTATGTGCTGCGCATCAGCCAGAAGCTGTTGATGCCGGCGGTGATGGTGCTGTGCGTCATCGGCGCCTTCACCTTGTCCAACAACCTGTATCATGTGTATGTCGCTATGGGCTTTGGCGTGTTCGGCTTCTTCATGAAGAAGTACGGCTACCCCGCCGCCCCCCTCGTACTGGGCGTCATCCTGGGCCCCATGGCCGAGCAAAACCTCAACCGCGCGCTGACGCTTTCGCGCAATGATTGGTCGGTGCTGGTGGCGCGCCCCATTTCCCTGAGCTTCCTGGTGCTGTCCGTGGGGCTGATCGCCCTGGCGCTTTTCAACGCCGCCAAGGATGCCAAGAAGGCCAAGGCGCAGGACGCAGCCTGAGCCCCTGAAATTGTTTGTTGCGCCGGCAGAGACTCCGGCGTCGCATAAAAAATCAATATAACCAAGAGGAGGAAACCAACCACATGAAAAAAATCGTTGCTCTGTTGCTTGCCCTGATGCTCAGCCTCGGCGCCCTTGCCGTGCTGGCGGAGGACTATCCCGCCAAGACCGTTGAAGCCACGGTGCCCTGGTCCGCCGGCGGCGGTGCGGACATCGTCTTCCGCGCGCTGGCCAAGGTGTTTCCCAAGTATGCCAACGACCAGCAGATGGTTATCAAAAACGTGGCCGGCGCCTCGGGCGTGACCGGCGTGGTGGAGTTTTTGCTCAACGCCTCCAAGGATGGCTACAACGTCCTGCACTGGAGCAACGCCCACGTATCCAAGACCCACATGACCAAGGTGGATTACGACGCCTACTCCTTTGACATGGTGGCCCAGATCTGCGAGAGCGCCAACTATCTGCTGGTGCCGGCCGACTCCAAGTGGAACACTTTGCAGGAGTTCATCGACGAGGCCAAGGCCAACCCGGGCATGATTTCGCTGGCGGACGCCGGTGTGGGTGGGGGCAACAATATCGCGGCCGAGCTGTTTGCCGAGGCGATTGGCGCCGAGTTCAACCTCATCCACTATGCGGGCGGCGCCGATGAAGTGACCGCGCTGCTGTCGGGCGAGGTGGAGGCGGCCATCTGCAACACCCCCGAGGGCATGACCAACGTGGATGCCGGCCAGCTGAAGATTCTGGTCTCCTTCGCCTCCAAGCCGTTCGAACACTATCCTGATGTGCCCCTGGCCATTGATGCCGGCATTGAGGAGATCAAGGACCTGGTGATCGAGCAGTGGCGCGGCGTGGTGGTGCAAAAGGGCACCGATCCCGCCGTCATCGAAAAATTGGCTGCCATCCTCGAGCAGTGTGTGGCTGATGAAGAATTTATCAACACCCTCAAGGAGCAGCAGGTCGTCGCCCGTTTCCGCGGCACGGATGAGTTTGCCGCCTTCAACGAGGCCGAGGACAAGCGCTTTGAGAACATGATCAAGACCAAGGGTTTGGGCGATCGCTATTGATTGATCGTTGAGCACAGGACCGGCCCTGCACATGCGGGGCCGGTTTTTTGCCGCCTTGTCGGCCCATGTCGCATCTGCTATACTGGCAATTGCGGGAACGTTCATTCCCGTGAAAGGAGCGTGCATGGGCCAGTTCAAGCTTGTATCCCCCTATCAGCCCAAGGGCGACCAGCCCCAGGCCATCGAGGCGCTGGCCAAGGGCATCAACAGCGGCTTGACCGCGCAGACGCTGCTGGGCGTCACCGGTTCGGGCAAGACGTTTACCATGGCCTCGGTGATCGAAAAGGTGCAGCGGCCCACGCTGGTCATCGCGCATAACAAGACGCTGGCGGCCCAGCTGTGCAGCGAGTTTCGGGCGTTTTTCCCCGACAGCGCGGTGGAATACTTTGTCAGCTACTACGATTATTACCAGCCGGAGGCCTACATCGCCTCCAGCGATACCTATATCGAGAAGGATGCCTCCATCAACGACGAGATCGACCGCCTGCGCCACAGCGCCACGGCGGCGCTGCGCGAGCGGCGGGATGTGATCATCGTGGCCTCGGTCAGCTGCATCTACTCCATGGGCGACCCCAGCGAGTACGAGGGGCAGATGATCAGCCTGCGGCCGGGCATGCGCATGACGCCCGAGGGCCTGGCCGCCAAGCTGGTGGACATCCAGTTTGAGCGCAACGACATCGGCTTTTCCCGCGGCATGTTCCGCTTGCGCGGCGACGTGGCCGAGATCATCCCCGCCGGCCACAAGGAGGATGGCGTGCGGGTGGAGTTTTTCGGCGATGAGATTGAGCGCGTCAGCGAGTTTGAGCTGACCACCGGCCGGGTGCTGCGCGCGGTTAACCACTACGCGTTGTTCCCGGCCACCCACTATGTAACCGGTGTGGAGGGGCGGGAAGAGCAGATCGACCATATCGAGCGCGATCTGCAGCAGCGCATCGAGTACTTTGAGGGGCAGGGCCTGCTGTTAGAGGCGCAGCGCATCGCCCAGCGCACCCGCTACGACATCGAGATGCTGCGGGAGATCGGCTTTTGCACCGGCATTGAAAACTACAGCCGATACTTTGACGGCCGCCAGCCCGGTGACCCGCCGTTTTCCCTGCTGGATTACTTCCCCAAGGATTTTATCTGTTTTATCGATGAGAGCCACGTCACCATCCCGCAGATCCGCGGCATGTACGCGGGGGACAAGGCGCGCAAAACCGCGCTGGTGGACTATGGCTTCCGCCTGCCTTCGGCCTTTGATAACCGGCCGCTGATGTTTGACGAGTTTGAGCAGCGCATCCGGCAGGTGACCTTTGTATCGGCCACCCCCGGCCCCTATGAGGCCGAGCACGGCCAGCAGACGGTGGAGCAGATCATCCGCCCCACCGGCCTGATTGACCCCCGCATCATCGTGCGCCCGGCCACCGGCCAGGTGGACGACCTGCTGGGCGAGATCCGCGAGGTGGCGGACAAGGGCCAGCGCGTGCTGGTGACCACGCTCACCAAGCAGATGGCCGAACGGCTGACCGACTACCTGCGCGAAAATGGCGTGCGCGTGCGCTACCTGCACTCGGACATCAAGACGATGGAGCGCATGGTGTTGATTCGGGACCTCAGGCTGGGCCTTTATGACGTGCTGGTGGGGATCAACCTCTTAAGGGAGGGCCTGGACCTGCCGGAAGTGGCGTTGGTGGCCATTTTGGATGCGGACAAGGAAGGGTTTCTGCGCAGCGAGACCAGCCTGGTACAGACCATCGGCCGCGCGGCCCGCAACACCGAAGGCCGGGTCATCATGTACGCGGACAGCCCGACGGACAGCATGATGCGCGCCATCGGCGAGACCACGCGGCGCCGCGACATCCAGCGCGCCTACAATGAGCAGCACGGCATCACGCCCGAGTCGATCAACGTCGCGGTGCGCGCGCTGATCGAGATCGCCGCCGAGACCGAGCAGCACTATGGCGACCGCATGAGCGAAGAGGACAAGCAGGCCCTCATCCGCGCGCTGGAGGACAAGATGCTCACCGCCGCCGGCGACCTGGACTTTGAAAAGGCCGCACAGTACCGCGATGAGCTGTTTCAGCTGCAGGGCAAGGCGCCCCTGGAGAAGGAGCAGCCCCAGCCCGTGCGCAGAAGAAGGGCGAGGACGAGGAAATAGCAAATAATCCGCCTGGCGGGTTGCATATTTTTTTAGTATAAAAGTAAAACAAAACAGATTACAGACAACCGGCCGGCGAGGCGGAGACGCCCGGCCGGTTTGACTTTTCATGATGTATCCAGTATCATTGTCAATGAATTGTTCGTTATCAAATGTGCTCAACTACATACAATTATGCATGTGTAAATAGTGTCCCCTGAACACCCGAAATCATCAACAAAATCAACACTTTTTGGCGCTTTTCTGGTATAATAAGTGCAAGGAAAACCACGCAAATCGCACAAAACCCTTGCACCTGACCAGGAGAGAAAACGTAATGTACGAAAGAAAAGCACACCAGGCCACCTTCTTCGAGGATGCAACGCTGTTTGGCGGTGTACGTCTGGACCCGACCAATCGATGGGTCAAGATGTCCAAACTCATCCATTGGGAAGCCTTCGAAGAACAGTATGCTGCTCTGTTTAGCAATCCCCGGGAGGGCAAGCCGGCCAAGTCCGCCCGGATGGCAATTGGTGCCCTGATCATCAAGAAACGTTACGGGTTGTCAGATGAGGATGTGGTGGAAGAGATCCGTGAAAACCCCTATCTTCAATACTTCCTGGGTTTCGCGGAGTACACCAGCGCCCGGCCATTTGACCCCAGTGTGATGACCTGGTTTCGTGAGCGGATTACACCGCAAATGCTGGCCGAGGTGAATGATTACATCAT
>Ga0123333_10000951_pt1 | contig 30831 bp, 26 predicted proteins | sample BioC12SIPDNA_3_FD_89957 | JGI IMG/M metagenome (GOLD analysis project Ga0123333, IMG submission 89957) | Anaerobic biogas reactor microbial communites from Washington, USA - Biogas_R2_B C12 SIP DNA | ecosystem: Engineered > Bioreactor > Anaerobic > Unclassified | place: Washington, USA... | reverse complement strand
GCGGCGGCGCGCTCGAACTCCTCGAGCGTCTTGTCGAGGTTGCGCTTGGCGACGCCCGTGAGCGCGCGCCCGGCCTCGCTGTCGGCGAAGCGGCGGATGGCGCGCCACACGCGCTGGTCGGACGACAGGCGCGCGAAGAAGGCCACCACCTCGGGCTGGACCTCGTTGAAGGCGGTGCGCAGCTCGGGGGTGTTGACCACCGAGGTCAGGTGGCGCGCCAGCGTGAAGGGCCGGGCCAACGCCTGCGACAGGTCGTCGAGGACGGCGACGCTGGTCTCGTAGGCGAGCTCGCCCTGCTCGCCGGCGGCGACGAGCGCCTCGAGCTGCGCCTCGGCGCGCGCCAGGGCCTCGCGTAGCCCCGGCACGACGTGACTGGCGTCGATGCGGTCGAACGGGATGACGAAGTCGGTGGATAGCAGCGGGTTGTCGGGCACGGGGACTCCTCGGTCGCCGGCGGCCACCGCGGCCGGCGCAGGCTCAGATGGCGCCGATTCTACCGGTAACCCACGTGTCCATCGGCGAGCGCCGACACCGAGCGTGCCGGGCGGGCGGGGTCAGGCCGCGCGCCTCACGCGAACGCCGGCACGTACTCGGCGGGCACCGGGTGGCTGAACAGGAAGCCCTGGCCGTCGTCGCAGCGCAGCTGGCGCAGCAGCAGGTTCTGCTCCTTGGTCTCGATGCCCTCGGCCGTCACGCGCAGCTTCAAGCTCTTGCCGAGCGCGATGATGGCGCGCAGCAGGTCGACCTCCTCGGCGCGTCCGTCGCCGTCCAGCTGGCTGATGAAGCTGCGGTCGATCTTGAGGCCGTCGAGCGGCAGCCCGCGCAGCTGCGTGAGCGAGGAGTGGGCGATGCCGAAGTCGTCGAGGGCCACGTGCACGCCCATGGCGCGCACCTCCTGGAGGGTGCCGGCGGCGGCCTCGAGCGTCTCGTGGCCCGTGCGCTCGCTGATCTCGAGCTCCAGCAGGCCCGGGTGCAGGTCGTAGCGGCTCAGGGTGTCCTGCACCTGGCGCACCAGCTCGCCGCTGGCGAGGGCGGTGGGGCTGACGTTCACCGCCACGCGCTTCGGGGCGCGCTGCTTCTGCCAGCGCTGCGCCTGGCGGCAGGCGCGCTCCAGCACCCACTCGAACAGCCGCGGCCCGAGCTGGGCCTCCTCCACCAGCGGCACGAAGTCGGCGGGCTTGAGCAGCCCCTTGACCGGGTGGCCCCAGCGCACCAGCGCCTCCACCGAGTGGATGGCGCCGTCGTCGAGCTGCACGCGCGGCTGGTAGTGGAGCACCAGCTGGTCCTCGCTGAGCGCGCGCCTCAGCTCGCCCTCGAGCTCGAGGCGCGAGCGCATGCCGGCGTCGAGCTTGGCGTCGTAGAAGCGGAAGCCGCCGCGCGCGTTCGCCTTGGCGCGCCTGAGCGCCTCGTCCGCGCGCTCGAGCGCCGCGCTCGGCGAGCGCGTGCCGGCCGGCAGGATGTCGACGCCCAGGGTGGCCGACAGCTGCAGCGTCAGTGTGCCGTCCTGGTACCGCTCGCGCACCGCCGCCAGCGCCTTCTCGAGCACGGGCAGCGCCGAGCGCTCGTTGGGCAGGTCGCAGAGCACCAGGGCGAAGGTGTCGGTGCCGCAGCGCGCCAGCGTGTCGGTGCGCCGCAGGGCGCGGCGCAGGCGGCGCGCCACCTCGATGATCAGGCGCTCGCCGTGGCGCTGGCTGAAGGTCCGTTCCACGAAGCGGAAGTGGTCGAGGTCGAGCAGCGCCAGCGCCACGTGGGTGCCGTTGCGGCGCGCCTGCAGCAGCGCCTGCTGCACGCGGTCCTCGAGCAGGTGGGCGTTGGGCAGGCCGGTCAGGGCGTCGACGTGGGCCAGGCGCCACAGCTCGGCCGCCTCGCGCTTGGCGTTGGTGACGTCCTTCATCATGCCGTAGACGGCGGTCACGCCGGCCTCGTCGGAGCGCCAGCGGCGGGTGGCGAAGTCCTCGACCCACAGCACGCGCCCGCCCTGCGTCACCAGCCGGTACTGGTCGACGCGCCGCTCCTGGTGGCGGAGGCCGCTCAGGCGCTCGCCCAGCAGCTCGCGGTCCTCGGAGTGGACGAAGCGCTCGAGGCCCTGCTCCACCACGTCGTCGACGCCGTAGCCGGTGAGGTGGCGCCAGGCCTCGGAGGCCCAGGCCAGCTCGGCGCGGCCGTCGTCGTGCAGCAGCAGGGCGTAGCTGAAGAAGCGCCCGTCGCCCTCCAGCGAGCCGCTGAGCTCCTGGCCGACGGCCTGGGCGCTGGCGGCGTGCACCTGGTCGCTCACGTCGCGCAGCAGCGTGAGCAGGTGGGTGGTGCGGCCCTCGCCGTCCTGGATCGGGTAGTGGCGCTGCTCGCACCAGAAGAGCGCGCCGTCCTCGCGGTAGGCGCGGACCAGCACGGTCACCGGCCGGCCGCTCTCGACGGCGGAGCGGGCGGCTTCTGCCGCCTCCTGGTCGGTGTCGTTGCGCAGCAGGAAGCCCAGGTTGCGCCCCGTGAGCGCCTCGACGGCGTAGCCCGTCAGGTCGGCCAAGGCGGGGCTGGCGTGCACCACCGGGTGCCCGACCAGGCGCAGGTCGGTGAGGCAGAAGCAGTCGTGGGCGAACAGGCGCGAGGTGGCCTCGACGACGCTCTCGGTGCCGGCGCTGCGCAGGGCGCTGCTCGGGGCGAGGGCGGGGCGCGGCTCGCCGGCGCCGGTGGCGGGCGGTAGCGCTGAGCGGGCTTCGGTCGTTAGCGACGACATGGCGTGGGCACGACTCCTTCTCGCGTCTCGGCTGTCATGGGCGGGTGACGCCCGTAGAGGGCGGCTGGGGCTCCCGACCCCTGGCTCGCCGCCGCTCCCCTCGATGCCTCTTCCGAACCGCAAGCTAGCAGGCGCGCCCGGGGCTCCGTATGACATTTCTCCGCTGGCAGGGCGGTTGTGGCGAACCCCACGTCGGCCCCCGGTCGCGCGTCAGGGGCGCGAGGCGCACCCACGAGCGCCGCTCGTGAGGCTGTTTCCAGCCCGACCCGGGAACGCCGGCGCCGGTGCTAGATTCGGAGGAGATATGGAGGCGCGGATGCCCAAGCCAGTACATCGTCATGACGTGGTGATCATCGGAGGCGGCCCCGCCGGGCTCACGGCCGGGATCTACGCCGGTCGCGCCGACCTCGACACCGTCATCATCGAGAAGGCGCTGCCCGGGGGGCAGATCTCGCAGACGGAAGAGGTCGAGAACTACCCCGGGTTCCCGGAGCCCGTCAGCGGCGCCGAGCTGTCGCAGCGCATGGTGGCGCAGGCGGAGCGCTTCGGCGCGCGCATCGTGATGGACGAGGTCAGCGGCCTCGCGCACCACCCCGAGGGCGGCTTCCTGGTGCACGGCTACGAGGCCGACTACCACGCCAGCGCCCTGATCATCGCCACCGGCGCCAACCCGCGCCGCCTGGGCGTGCCCGGCGAGGACGAGCTCTACGGCCGCGGCGTGTCCACCTGCGCCACCTGCGACGGCTTCTTCTACCGCGGCCGCGAGGTCGTGGTGGTAGGCGGCGGCGACGCGGCCGTCGAGGAGGGCAACTTCCTCACCAAGTTCGCCTCCAAGGTCACGGTCGTCCACCGCCGCGACGAGCTGCGCGCCAACCAGGCGGCGCAGCAGCGCGCCTTCGCCAACCCCAAGATGGAGTTCGTCTGGGACACGGTGGTCACCGAGGTCGTCGGTGAGGACGGCGCGGTCCGGGGCGTGAAGACGCTGGGCGTCGAGAGCGGCGAGGAAGGCTTCCTGCCCGCCGACGGCGTGTTCGTGTACATCGGCCACGTGCCGAACACCGCCTACCTCGAGGGCTTCGTCGAGCTCGGCTCCACCGGCTACGTGGCCGTCACCGACGAGGTGTTCACCAGCGTGCCCGGCGTGTTCGCCGCCGGCGACGTCGCCGACGAGGTCTACCGGCAGCTCTCCACCTCGGTCGGCGCCGGCACCCGCGCCGCCATGATGGCCGAGAGGTGGCTCGTGGAGCAGGGCGTGCCCTCGGTGCGCGCCGCTCAGCCCGACGCCGTCGAGGCGGTCGCGGCCCCGGCCGACTGAGCCGGAAGCGCTGGACCGGTAGCGCCACCGGCCGGCGCCGCCCCTCGAACAGCTAGCTCACCTTCGCTCCTGCCGCGCGGCTCAGTCGCGCGGCAGGAAGTCGTACACCAGCAGCACCTGCCCCACGTGCGCCACCAGGCGCTGGCCGTCGCTCCACAGGGGCGTGCCGTAGGCGGCGCGCCAGCTGCTGGCTCTGGCGCCCTCGGCGCTCGGCGTCACCGTGAGCCGCACGAAGGGGCCGTCGGGGGTCGCACGCCAGCCGTCGCCCGCCACGACGGTCCCGCCTTCCGGCGCCGCGTCGACCTCCGCCACGTCGACCCCGTCACCGGCCACGTCGACCTCCCCCGCGCCCGCGGCCTCGGGGGGCGCAGGCGCCTCCTCCGCCTCCTCCGCCTCCTCTGTATCCTCTGTATCCTCTGTCTCCTCCGCGGCCTCCCCGCTCTCCGCGCCCTCCGCGGGCGCGGTGGGCTGGACTCTCGGTTCGGCGGCGTCGGCCTCGGCGGCCTCGGCGGCCTCGGCTCCGGTGGCGTCGGTGGTGTCACCGGCGTCCACCGGCCCCGCGGGGTCGCCGCCGGCCTCGTTAGCCCCGACCACGTCACCCCCGGCCCCGTCGGCGCTCCCTGCGCCCCCGGCCGCCAGCTGGCCGCGCACCGCGCCGCTCGCCAGGTCGAGCCGCACGCCGTCGGGCAGGCCGGGGAGCAGCTCGGGGTCGACGCCCAGGTAGGCCAGCGGCCCCGAGGGCGTCATGCCCGACGCCGGCAGCCCCAGCCCCAGCAGCTCCGGGCCCTCGGTGGCGCCCGGGCTCACGCGCTCGACCACCACCAGGTGCGGCACGCCGGTGCCGGCGCTGTACTGGGCCGCCTCGACCTCTTCGGGCGCCAGGTCCAGCCGCTCGGCCACCAGCCCGATGAACGAGCTGCGGTAGCCCTCGCGCACCTCCTCCGGCTCCTCGCGCCAGGTGTCGGGCCACAGCGGCATGTCGCGCACCCACACGCGGGCGCCGGTGGCGTCCTCGCTCAGCTGCCAGGCGCTGAGGCGCTCGACGCCGCCCCCCGCCGTCAGCACCAGGTAGTCGGCGGGCGCCAGCGGCGTGCGCTGCTGCGCACGCACCACCAGTTCGCCGCCCACGCGCAGTAGCCGCACGTCGAGGCCCGCCATGGGCTCCTCGAGCAGCAGCCGCGGGGCCAGGGGCGTGATGCCGGGCGGGATCGCCTCGGCCAATGCCGGCACCGGCTGGCCGCCGGCCACCTGCGGCATCGCCTCGGCGTAGCGCAGCGCCGCCAGACGGTTGGCGAACGCGCCCACGCGCACGCGGAACACGTCGCCCTGCGCCGAGGTGGAGCGCACCACGTACGCGGGGAAGCCTTGGCGAAGCAGGTCGCCGACCACGTTGAGGGCGGCGTCGCGGTCGGAGAGGGCCACCACCTGCACGGTGTAGGGGATCTGCTGCGCCGCCGCGAGCGACGCCAGGCCCCAGGCCGCCACCAGCAGGACGACCGCCAGCGGTGCCGGCAGGCGCAGCCTGAACGCCGTGAGCCGCGGCTGCGGCGTCACGCTAGAAGTCCTTCCGCTCGAACAGCACCACCGCGAGCGCGGAGAAGAGCGCGCCGTAGAGCGCGATGAGGGCCATCACCCACAGCACCTCCGACGCGGGGGTGGCGTAGGCGTTCAGCTGGGTGGTGAGCAGGAACGGCTCGAGGCTGGGGAACACCACGAGCAGCTGCATGAAGATTAGCGTCGCGAGCGTGGCCAGCGCCCCGCCGGCGGCGTTCATGAACACCACGGTGAAGAGCAGCGACAGCATGCCGATGGGCACCAGCGCCAGCGCCGCCAGGGCGTAGCCGCGCGCGATCTCGGCCAGCGCCTGCCCGCTCGTGAGCATCCCCTGCCCCAGCAGGCCCGCCTCGCCGAGCCCCGTGCCGCCGAAGAAGGCGCCGAAGCCGAACGGCACCCCGGCCGCCAGCGAGGCCAGCAGGAAGAGCAGCAGCATCAGGAACGGGTAGAGGGCCACCACGATCAGCTTGGCGGCCAGCCAGTTGGGCCGCGTGACCGGGCGCAGCAGGATCGTCGGCAGCGTGCCGTGGGCCATCTCGGTGCCGAGCAGCTCGGCGGCGGTGATCGCCACCAGCAGCGGCAGCAGGAACTGCATCGAGGAGAGCAGGCTCAGGGCCGGCACCTGGAAGCCCGACACCAGGAAGAAGCCGTAGACCTCGAAGATGCCGGGGGCGTACGCCCACAGCCAGGGGAACACCAGCAGCAGCGCCAGGCCGAAGCGCACGCTCGTGAGGCGCCACAGCTTGGCTAGCTCCATGCGCAGCAGGGTGGGGATCACGCCGCGCCCCCGTGGCCCGTGCCGGTGGCGCGGCCGTCCTGCGTCGCGGTGAGCTGCCCGGTCCGGCGCGCCCGCTCGGCGCTGACGCGCTCGCGGTAGTAGGCGCGCAGGTCGAAGACGTCACGGTTCATCTCTAGTACGCCCACGCCCGCCTCCGCCAGGATGGTGCTCACGCGCCCGAGGTCGTCGGCGCTGCGCGGGATGAAGACCAGCTCGGTGCCGCGGATGGTGGCGTGGGTCACCGCCTCGGGCTGCGCCTCGAGGGCCCGCACGCCCGCCGCCAGGTCGGTGACGCGCGCGCGGAAGCGCTCACGCCGGTCGAACAGGTTCACCTCGTCGATGAGCGCCCCCTCCTCGAGGATCGCCACGCGCGTGCAGTACGCCACCACCTCGTCGAGGTGGTGGGTGGAGAGCAGCACGGCCGTGCCGTCCTCGGCGGCCTGGCGCAGCACGCTGTGCACCAGGTGGAGGCTCAGCGGGTCCATGCCGCTGGCGGGCTCGTCGAGGATCAGCACCTGCGGGCGCGTCAGGACGGCCGCCGCGACCCCGAGCCGCTGGCGCATGCCGAGGCTGTAGACGCCCACCTTGCGGTCGGCGGCGTCATCGAGCTCCATCAGCCGCAGCACCTCGTCGATGCGCCCGGGCTCGACGCCGCCGGCGAGGTCGGCGTGCAGGCGCAGGTTGGCGCGGCCGGTCAGGTAGGGGTAGAAGGCGGCGGGCGCCTCGACGACCGCGCCGAGCTCGCGCCGCACGGCGGGGTGCTGATGCGGGTCCTTGCCGAGGATGCGCACCTGCCCGCTGGTGGGGAACGCCAGGCCCGCCACCAGCCGGATGACGGTGGTCTTGCCGGCACCGTTGGGGCCCACCAGGGCGTAGACCTCGCCTGGGTTCACCCGGAACGTTAAGTCGCGCACCACCGAGCGGGTGCCGTAGGTCTTGGTCAGTGCATCGGTCGCGATCGCGGGGGTAGACATGCGCCTCCTCGCGGGAGTCTACGTGGCGCCCGGGGGCGGAGCGATAACATTCTTCATCCGCCCGCCGGCCGCCGTTCGGTAGGGGGGCCGTTGCCCGCGAGCTCGTTGCGCTCCTCCATCAGCCGGTCGAGGACGTGGTCGATGCAGCGCTCCACCGCCTTGTCGAAGTCGCTCGCCTCGATCACGCGCACGCCGTGGCGCTGCGCCTGCTCCAGCAGGTACTCCTGGATGATGCGGATCTCGGCGAAGTGGTCGAGGTAGTTCTGCTGCGCCCGCTGCTTGCCGGTCTGCCCCTCGCGCGCGGCGAAGTGCTTGAGGTGGTCCTCCTCGTCGTCGACGCTCAGCACGATGGGGATCACGGTGGCGCCCTCCACGTCGCGCGTGGGCGGCACCCCCGGCACCAGCTGCACCCCCTCCATCACGATCGAGGTCGCCTCGTAGACGTTGCGCTCCACGATGGCCGTGAGGGCGGGCTTGAGCTGGTTCACCTGCGCCAGGAAGCCGCGCAGCACCCGCATGCGCTCGGGCTGAGCCGACTGCAGTTCGGCCGGCAGCAGCTCGGCGCGCCACGCCTCGTAGGTGGAGGCGTGCAGGATGGGGCTCAGCTCAGGGCCGATCAGCGAGCGCAGCGCCTGGCGCACGCTGTCGGTCGACACCACGCGCGGGATGCCCAGGCGGTAGCCCACCTCGCTGGCGAGCGCCGACTTGCCGGCGCCCGGCGCGCCGCCGAACAGCACCACCAGCGGCTTCTCGCGCCGCCGCGCCTGGCGCATCATCAGGTAGCGCTGGGCGTACTCCTCCCCCGCCTCGCGCTCGAGCAGCCGCGCCACCTGCGCGCGCACCTCGTCGCGCGGCACCACGGCGGCGTCGGTGGCGTACAGCGCCGTCTCGACGCGCTTGGCGAGGTTGTGCGACAGCTCCGGCGACAGCCCGATCGCCATCAGCGACTGCGCCAGGATGCCGCGCGAGTACGGCAGCGTGGCGCCGCCGGGCTCGGTCACGCGCAGCTCGAACGACGACGAGGTGAGCATCTCGTAGCGCAGGCGCACGTCGCGGCCGAAGCGCCCCTCGAGGATCAGCGCGACGCGCCGCGCCAGCTCGTCGCGGTCGATGCGGTCGAGGCCGTCGCTGCGGATGCCCTGCTCGACCTGCAGCGCCACCACGTGCGCCTCCTTGAAGTCGAGGCCGACCTTCTCGAGGGACGACACCAGGCGCCGGCGCGTGAGCGGCTCGCCCTCCTCGCCCACCAGCAGCGGCACGAACGGCGGCGTCTGGCGGCGGAAGCGCTCGACGACCTCGGCGCTGACGCGCTTGGCGAGCGAGGCGGTGAGCAGCTCCATCAGCTCGTCGAGGCGCACCTCCCTGGCGGGCAGCTGCCGCAGGTGCTTCTCGACGTCGCGCGCCAGCGCCATGGCGTCGTCGGTGGGCACGCCGGCGCTCTGCAGCGCCTCCACCACCGAGCCGGCGCTGTAGGCGTAGCGCTCCGCGCCGCGGACGATTGTCAGCTCCTTGAGCTTCACGGCGTCGCCCCCGCGGGGCGGCCGCGCGCGGGTGCGGGCGGGCGTGCCGGGGGCCTCGTCCTCATCTGGGCTCGAACGGGTCGCTGGCGCCCGCCTCCCCGGCTTCGTCCGCGCCCGGCGCGGACGCCGCCTCCAGCAGGTCGCGCACCACGTTGCCGGTGAAGCCCCAGATGAGGTACTCGCCCCAGGGGTAGGAGTAGAGCAGCCGCCGGTAGCGCTTCAGCTCGGCCACGCGCGTGTCGGGCTCGATGGCGGCGAGCTCGGCCAGCGGCACGCTGAACACGGTGTCGACCTCGGCGGTGTTGAGCTCGAGCGGCTGCGGCCACGGCACGCGCGCCACGAACGGCGTGGCGACGTAGCCTGCCGGCGAGGGGTGGTCGGACAGCCGCCCCAGCACCTGCTCGGGGGTGACCACCAGCCCCACCTCCTCCTGCGTCTCGCGCAGCGCCGCTTCCAGGTGGCTCTCGCCGGGGTCGAGGCGCCCGCCGGGGAAGGCGATCTCGCCCGCGTGGCTCTTCAGCGCCGCGGCGCGCACGGTGAACAGCACCTCGACGCCCCCGGGGGCGTCGAGCAGCGGCACCAGCACGGCGGCGCGCCGGAACCCCTCGATCTCCATGCGCCGGGGCGCGTGGGCGGCGAGGCGGCGGGCGAGCTCGTCGAAGCGCGTGGCGGCCGAGCTCACCACCGCTCGGCGCCCCCGCGCCTTCGGTGACGTTGCGAGAGCGAGCGTGGCAGCATGCGCCCCATGGTACCAGGGGCGCCCGCGGCGGCCCGACGTGCAAGACGCCGCGGGCGCCCGGCGCGCGCCGGGCGGACCGGGGTCAGGCGGGCCGCCGCGGGCTCACGAACGCCCAGTGCCGCCCGGTACGGCCGGCGTCGCGGCGGTAGCTGTAGAAGCGCTCGGGCTCGCAGTGGGTGCAGAGGCCCAGGTCGTGGACGTGCCCGGGCGCCACCCCCTCGCGCGCCAGGAGCCAGCGGTTGGCGGCCGCGATGTCGAGGCGGTAGCGGCCCGGCTCGGCGTCGGGCCAGGCCACCGCCGCCGGGAAGCCGGCGTCGGCGAAGCGCTCCACCACCTCCGGGCCGACCTGGTAGCAGGCGCCCGCCACGGCCGGGCCGAACGCCACGCGCAGCTCCTCGGGGCGGGCGCCGTAGCGCGCGCGCAGCTCGCCCACCACCCGGGCCGCCAGGCCCTTGACCGTGCCGCGCCAGCCGCAGTGGGCGGCACCCACCGCGCCGCTGGCGGGGTCGAGGAACAGCACCGGCAGGCAGTCGGCGACGCTCACCACCAGCAGGGTGTCGGGGTCGTCGGTGACGGCGGCGTCGGCCTCCTCCTCGAACCAGCTGGGCGCCCCGGCGAGCACGCGGTCGCCGTGGACCTGGTCGAAGGCGCACACCTGCGCGCGCGCGAAGCCGAGCTCGGCCAGCAGCAGGTCGCGGTTCTCCTCCACCTGCGCGCGCTCGTCGCCGGAGCTGAGCCCCAGGTTGAGGCTGGCGAACGGCCCGCCGCTGACGCCGCCCGCGCGGGTGGTGAAGCCGTGCACCACGGGCAGGCCCGCCGTGAGGTAGCGCGCGCTATCAGCCTGCGCGGTCCGCCCCGCCGGGTCGGCGCGGCTCACGCCCGGTCGGCCTCGTCGGGCAGGCGCTCGCCGGCGCGCACCGGCACCGCCAGGCGGTTCTGCGGCGGCGGGAACGGGCAGCTGTAGCCCTCGGCGTAAGCGCAGTACGGGTGGTAGGCGAAGTTGAAGTCGAGGAGCACGCGCCCGGGCGCCACCACCTGCGCGTCGAGGTAGCGGCCGGCGCCGTACGTCTCGGAGCCGGAGGTGGCATCGGCGAACGGCAGGAACAGGCGCGGGCCCTCCGGGGCGTCGGTGGGGGCGAACAGCGTGAGGCTCAGCGCCTGCCCCTCCAGCTCGAAGCGCGCCACGCCGTAGACCAGGTAGAGGCGCTCGTCGCCGGAGCTGGTGCCGAGCAGCACCGTCTCGGGCTCGGCGGGACGCTCCACGTCGACCTCGACGCGCAGCTCGGGCCGCTCGGGGTAGTAGGCGAGGCCCTCGAAGCCGGGCGTGCCGTAGAGCGGCGAGCCGCGGTTCTCCTTCAGGAAGCGGTCCTTCTCGGCGCGCCAGCGCGCCAGCTCGCTCGCGCGCGGCAGCTCCGCGGCCATCAGTAGTTCCTCGCCGTGACGCTCAGGTCGGTGGCCGCGAGCAGCCACTCGGTGACGGCGTGGACGCAGCCGCGCGTGGTGGGCGTGATCAGCGGGTCGCCGAACGACTCGAGGCGCACGATCACCTCGTCGGGGGTGCGCTGCTGCGCCAAAACCAGCAGCTGCTGGCGCAGGTCGGGCTCCTCCACGGTGGCGCGCACCAGCCAGCGGCCGGCGCCGTCCTCGCCGCCGAGCACGGCGGCCAGCTCGTGCAGGATCACGTGGCCTTCGGCGTAACGGTCCACGCGCTTGTCGAACGGCGCCTTGGCGGGCAGCGTGCCGCGCAGTAGGGCATGGGGCATGATGGTCGGCCTTTCCCAGGGGTCGATGGCAGGGGCCGGCACGGCGTTGCGGCGGAACACCACGTAGTGCAGCGGCTTGCCCTGCTCGCGCCACTTGAGCGCGTACTTGGTCTCGAACACGTCGGGCGGCGCCGGCGGTCGCAGCGTGTCGTACAGGCCCGAGGCCGCTCCCTCGGCGAGGGCGAACCCCAGGTAGTCGGGGTGGTCGGTGGCGAGGCGCAGCTCGCCCCCCTCCCTCAGCCGCGAGCCGGCCAGCTCGAAGAAGGAGCGCTGCAGCAGGCGGTGCTTGGCGTGGCGCTCCTTGGGCCAGGGGCAGGGGAAGTTCACCACCAGGGCGTCGACGCTGGCCGGCGCGAACAGCTGGCGCAGCGCCACGTGGGCGCCGGTCTTGGCGAGGCGCACGTTGCCGACGCCCTCGCGCTTCACGCGCCGGAGGGCGCGTTGCAGGCTGCCCGACGACACCTCCAGGCCCACGAAGCGGCTGCCGGGCTCGGCCTTGGCGCGCCGCACGGTGAAGCGGCCGTCGCCGAAGCCCACCTCCACCACCAGCGGGCCCGTCTGCTCGAAGACGGCGTCCCAGGGCGCGGGGAACGGCAGCGTGCGCCACGCCAGCAGCGGCGAGGCGTGGCTCGGGAGGGCGGCTTCGGGCGCCGGGGCGGCGTCGGGGTGGGTGCTGGCTCGGTCGCTCATGGTTCGGGGCGCCGGCGGGCCGGCTGCCCCCTAAGGTAACCCCGCCGCCCGCCGGGGCGCGTCAGGTGGGGTCGGTGACCGGGCGCACCAGCAGCGTCTCGTTGACGCGCAGGTCGGCGCGCACCAGGGCGTCGCGCGTGAGCTCGAGGTAGGGGCCGATCCCCTCCAGCGCCTTCACGGGGAAGAGCGTGACGCCGCCACCGCTGCGGCGGCAGGCCACCTCCACCACGCTCGCCCCCAGCGCCTTCTCCCAGGCGCTGAGGATGCCGGCGTCGACGCCCACGGTGCCGGGCGGCAGCCGGCGGTTCGCCAGGCGCGTGACCAGCCGCGCCGTGCGCGCGCGGCGATGCTGCAGCTTCAGGACGCCGGTGCGCACCAGGCGCTCGCACACCACGCGCAGCTCGTCGGGGTCGCGGCCCAGGTTGATGGCGATACGCGTGATGGTCCGCTGGCCGTCGACCTGGCTCATCAGCGCCAGCTCCTCGGCGTTGAGCGCGAACTCACGCTGTTCGCCGGGCACCGCGTCGGGCACGGCCGGCACGGCGTCGCGCGACACCGTGAGGCCGCCGTAGGCCCCCTCCTGGCGCGGCGCGCGGCCGCGGTCGACCTCGTCGAGGCGGCGCATCGCCTCCAGCACCAGGTTCTCGGTGCCGACCTCGATGGTGTTCGCGGGGCTGGGCAGGCCGAGGCGGAACTCGAAGGCGCCGCGCTCGTCGGCGAACAGCGTGTAGACGGCGTCGGTGCCGGTGAGCTCGCCGAACTCCGCGTGGACCGCCTTGCCGCGGTCGAAGTAGATGCGCGCCCGGCCCACCGGGTGCTCGACCGTGAGGCGGCCGGTCCGCCGCGCGGCGGACAGGAGCTGGAACAGGTCCACGAGCGAGAAGAGTCCGAGCGTGCCCGTCACGGACGCCATCGTACCCCCTGCGGGCGCCGGATGGGAACGCGCCGCGCGCCGGAAGCGCCGGCCTGGACGCGCACGGGCCCGACCGGGCCGCGCGGCGGCCGGTATACTGCTCCGGTGCCGAAACGCCTCCCGCGCGCGCTCCTGAGAGAGACGGCCGGCCTCTACCCGCTGGGGGTGGCGGCAATCTGCCTGCTCCTCTCCGTCGACCTGTTGAGCGTGCTCGCCAGGTTCCTGGTCGAGCAGGGCGCCACGCTGGCGGACGTGCTCAGCCTCCTCCTCTACCGCCTCCCCTGGTTCCTGCACCTGGCGCTGCCGGTGGCGGTGGTGTTCGCCGTGCTGCTGGCCGCCGGGCGCATGGCCAAGGACAGCGAGCTGAAGGCGGCGTACGCGCTCGGCGTGCCGCCCGCCGCCATGCTCGCCCCGCTGGTGGGCTTCGGGCTGGTGGTCGGCGCCCTGTCGTTCGTCAACAACGGCTTCCTGGAGGCGCGCGGCGAGGCCGCCTACCAGCGGCGCATCGACGCCTTCATCTACGCGCGCCCGCCGGCCGAGCTGCAGCTGAACGCCGCCTACCGCATCGGCGAGAGCATCTTCTTCGCCTCGCGCGTGCGCTCGGTGGCCGACGACGCCCGCCTGGCGAACCTCGAGGGGGTGCTGGTGGTGGAGCCGGACGGCACCCTCCACGCCGCGCGCGACGGGCGCTGGGACGCCGCCGCCCGCGTGTGGGTGCTGAACGACGTCGAGTCGAGCCGGCCCGGCGAGGCGCCCACGCAGCGGGGGCAGCTGACGCTACCGTTCGAGCTCGAGGCCACCCCCGACGAGACGCTCACGCGCGCCGCCGAGCTGCCGCTCGACCAGCTGGTGCGGCGCCTGGAGGTGGTGGCGGCCGCCGGCGGCGACGTCGGCGAGCTGCGCTTCAGCCTCCACCGGCGCCTGGCCGACGCCTTCAGCGCCGCCATCTTCGCCGTCTTCGCGGGCGCCATCGCGCTGCGCGTGCGCGGGCGCGCCGCCGGCTTCGCCTGGACCATCGTGCTGCTGGTGGGCTTCTGGGCGGTGTGGGTGCTGTCCGGCAACCTGTTCGAGAGCGGCGCGGTGAGCGCCATCGCCGCCGCCTGGCTCACCCCCGGCCTCGCCGCCGCGGGCGCCGCCCTGCTGGCGTGGCGGACGCTGGCGTCATGACCCGCTGGGGGCGCTACCTGATCCGCGGCACGCTGCCGCTGCTAGCCGCCGGCCTCGTGTCGCTGGTGCTGCTGCTGCTCCTCTACTTCCTGCTCGACGTGCTGGCCGACGTGCTGGCGCGCGGCGCGCCCGTGGGCCTGGTGGCGCGCTACCTGCTCTTCAAGCTGCCCACGGCCGTCGGGCCCGGCCTGCCGCTGGCGCTGCTGTTCGCCTCGCTGCTCACCCTCACGCGCCTCGGCCAGGACGGCGAGATCAAGGCCGCGCTGCTGGCGGGCGTGGGCCCGAGCCGCTTCGTGCTGCCGTACCTCGCCCTCGGCCTGGCGGTGAGCGCCGTCGCCCTCCTCAACAACGAGCTCCTCGTACCGTGGGGCGAGCGACGCGCGGCGGAGGTCGAGAAGGACATCCTGCTGCTCTCGCCCGAGACCATCGTGCAGGAGGGATCGTTCTTCGAGGACGCCCTCGGGAGGAGCATCTTCATCGGCGAGGTGAACGCCCAGGGGGAGTTCCGCGACGTCACGGTGATCACGCCGGGCAGCGCCACCGGCCCCCGCGAGCTGCTGCGCGCCGGGGTGGGGCGCCCCGACCCGGGGGCGGGCGTGTGGCGCCTGGAGGACATCGGCTTCCGGGTGCTGCGCGACGGCCGCCTCACGCTCGACTTCCGCGCCGAGACCGCGGTGCTGCCGGTGCGCGGCCTCACGGCGCGCAGCCCGGCGGCGCCCGACCTGGCCTACCTGCCGCTGCGCGAGCTGCTGGCGCGCCTGCGGCTCGACCCCGGCAGCCCCAAGCCGGCCGAGTGGACGGCGCTGCACCGCAAGGCGGCCGAGCCGCTGGCGGCCACCGCCTTCGCGCTGTTCGCCGTGGCGGTGGGGTTGTTCACCTTCCGGCGCGGGGCGCAGCTGGGCTTCGTGGCGGTGCTGTTCCTGACGTTCGTCTACTACGCCACCTGGAGCGTGAGCAAGCTGCTCGGCGCCCAGGGCACGCTGCCCGCCTGGCTGGCGGCCTGGCTGCCGGTGGGCGTCTACCTGCTGGCGGCCGCGGCGCTACTCCTGGCCGCCCGGAGGCGCTAGCCGGTGAGGGGCGCCGCGGCCGTGTGGCGGGCCGTCGTGGCGCTGCTGGCGCTGGCCGCGACCACCGGCGCCCTCGCCGCCCGCATCGGCATCGACGCCAGCTCCGACCCCGAGAGCCGCCTCGAGATCCGCACCGTGCGCCTGCCGGGCGGCGAGGAGGTGCAGCTCTACGTCCTGCGCGGCGAGGGGCTGCGCATCACCATCGACGACGCCCTGCTCGAGGCCGACCACGTCGAGGTCGACCTCACCAACCGCCTGGTGCGGGTGATCGGCCCGGGGCGCTACAGCTCGGGCAGCGAGGTGGTGGCGGGCGACGACCTGATCATCGACCTGCGCGACGAGAGCTTCGCCGGCGACGACGTGCTGATCGTCACCGAGGCCATCGACGTGACCGGCGACCGCGCCAGCCGCGTGCCGGGCCTGATCCGCGTGGCCATGGGGCGCTTCAGCCCCTGCACGCGCTGCGGCCAGGACGTGGAGGACTACGGCTTCGCCGCCGACCGCCTGGAGATCTTCCCCGGCGACCGGCTGGTGGCCTACGACGTCACGGTGCTGATCCGCGGCGCGGCGATCATGACGCTGCCGATCATGGTGCTGCCGATCGGCCCCCAGGACCGCCAGCCGCGCTTCGAGCTCGTCACCGGCACCGTGACCGACCGCGCGCGCATCACCCTCGGCTGGCCGTACGTGGCCGGCCCGGACGCCTACGGCGACGTGGGCCTGCGCTACTACGCCGACGTGCAGCCGGGCGCCTCGCAGGTGGGCGACCTGCTGCTGGGCGGCGCGGTGCTGCGCAGCTACGTGGGCGGCTTCCTCGACCACCGCTTCTACACCGAGCGCGGCAAGGGCCGCTTCGCGGTCGACTACACCCCGGCGTTCCACACCCCGAGCGGGCCCACCGAGCGGCTGTTCGCGGTGCGCTTCGCCTACGCCGACGAGGAGGTGCTGGGCACGCCGCTCACCACGCTGCTGGTCGAGCGCGACGACGAGCGCCGGCTGCGCCTGTGGGAGGCGAGCCTCAGCCACCTCTCGGTGGCCTACGGGGTGCGCGGCGCCTTCACGAGCCAGGTCTTCCTCGACCTCGACCCCACCGACGACGTCGCCACCCCGAGCTACGCCAGCCGCAGCGTGCCGCTCATGACCATCGCCCGCCTGCAGCTCGAGCCGGAGGAGCTGCGCACCCTCGACCTGGGCGCCCTGCGCGTCGAGCGGCTCCTGCTCGACCTGGGCGTGTTCCAGGACCGCAGCAACTCCATCAACCGCTCGGCGGCGCTCACCCCCGAGGTCACCGCCGGCCGCGCGGTGGAGGCGCACACCCTGGCGCTGCGGCCGCTGCAGCTCTGGAGCGGCGCCACGCTGGAAGGGCGCACGGCGTTCACCGGCTACTACTACACGACCGCCGAGCGCCAGGTGGAGTGGCTCACCAGCCTCACGGCCCGGCAGCGCTTCTGGGACGTGGGCGGCCTGTCGCTCACCTTCACGCGCGACGTGCGCGAGGGCGAGACCCCCTTCCGCTTCGACCTGTTCCCCTACCGCAGCAGCACCGACGTGCGCGGCGACCTGCGCCTCGACCCCTGGCCGTGGCTGCGCTTCCAGCAGTCGGGCGGTTACGTGTTCTTCGACGACCGCAACCCCGGCGACGTGGGCTGGCTGCCGCTGGTGAGCACCGCCACGCTGTTCGGCGACCTCGACTGGCTGACGCTGACGCTGCGCAACGAGTACGACCTCGAGGACGGCGACCCCGGCTCGCTCGAGGCGACCTTGGAGCTGCGCTCGCGCGGCACGTTCTCGGGGAGCGTGAAGCTCACGCACGCCCAGGACCTGTCCGTGCGCCCCGACCGGCTGACCGGCGCGCCGCGCGACACCACCCAGACGGCGGTCGAGGCGTCGGCGGCCGTGACGGGCGTCGTGGAGCTGCGGGTGAGCACCGCCTACCGCTACGACCCCCCGCTGGCCGCCCCCGGCGAGCCGCCCGACCACTGGGACGACCTGAGCGTGCGCCTCACGCTCGGCACGCTGCGCCACGACGACGCCACCCCGGGCCTGGCCCTGACCTACGCCCGCGACCTGGACGCCGGCCAGGTGAGCGCCTTCGAGGTGGCGGCCGCCGCGACCCTCGGGCCCCTGGAGCTCGACGCCACGGAGCGACTGTCGCTCCCCACCGGGCGCCTGTCGCGCAGCCAGCTGCGCCTCGCCTGGCCCGGGGTGGCGGCGCTGCAGGCCGACGGCCTCGTGTGGCTGCCCACCGAGTGGCTGGGCCTCCCCCAGCCCGAGCCGTACGCGCGCAACCTGGCCTTCACCCTCGAGCAGGCGCCCGAGCGCGGCAGCGCCACCTGGCAGGTGCGCTACACCACCCGCGTCGACCCGGCGCTGGGCCCGCCCGACGGCTTCGGCTACCGCAACTCGACCCTCACCGGGCGCGTGCTGCTCGACGACCGCACCGTGGGCCCCGCGCGCTTCAGCGTCGACGGCTTCGCCGAGCTCCTGTGGCACGACGACGTGCAGCCCAGCACCTACCTGCGGCGCGCCAACCTGCGCTTCGGCGTCGACCTCTACGAGCGCGTGGGCCTGCAGGGCACCATCGGCTACAGCGGCCAGTACGACCTGGCCGCCGCGGAGGTGACGAGCGGGCGCCTGAGCCTGCAGGAGGTGGCGCTGGTGGTGCGGCCGCTCGACACGCTCTACCTGGGGGCGGTCGTCACCGACGTCTGGGACCTGACCGGTAACGATCCCAACCAGCCCGCCTTCAACCTGCAGCCCACCTTCGTGGTGGTGTGGAACCGCTGCTGCTGGGCGCTCTACGGCTCGTGGAACAGCGCCAACGGCGACCTCGCCATCACCCTCACCACGCCGGGAGCCGACCAGGGCGTCGGCAACGTGTTCGACACCGGCTGGATCATCCCCCGGAGGCAGCCATGAGGCGACCGCTCCCACCGCTCCTGCTCCTGCTGGCCGCGGCGTTCCTGAGCGCCTGCAGCGGCACCCAGGAGCCCAGCCTGCCCACCTTGCTGCTCGTGGGCGTCGAACGCGCCGGCCAGGCGCAGCTGGCCCTGCTGGAGGACCTGCGCGACACCGACGCCCCGCCGACGGCGCCGCGGCTGCAGCTCGTGGAGGGGAGCGCCCGCGACCTGCGGGCCCCGGCGGTCTCGCTCGACCTGACCGACCGCAACGTCTCCCGCGACACAGCCTGGGTGCTTACGCGCTCGGTGAGCGGCAGCGGCGCCGCGGCGCAGGTGACCTCGTACCTCTACCGCTTCGCCGTGAGCCAGATCGACCCGCGGGCGCCGAGCGCCTTCCGCCAGCTCGAGGAGGTGCTCCTCGTCGACGGCTCCGACCCGGGAGCCGGGGTCCTCGGGGCGGTGGGCCGCGAGGGCGGCGGCCTGATCTGCCCCCGCGAGGTGCGCTCCAGCCGCACCGGGGCGTACCTCCTGGTGCTGGACGACCCGCGGGCGTGCGTGCCCGACACCGCGGGCTTCGCGGCGGTGTGGCTGGTGCGCACCTCGGACTGGACGGCGCGCCAGCTGGAGCCCGGCAACGACGTGCTGGCCGTGCCGCCGCACACCGACCAGGCTCCCACCGCCGAGGCGGAGCGCGGCTACTTCCTGGTCGGGGCCGGGAGCGAGTCGCAGGTCTACGCCGTCGACTTCGAGGAGGAGCGCGCCGATCCGCTGACGGGGCCGCTGCTGCCCGCCGACCGCGACCTCGTCGTCGACCTGGCGGCGAACGGCTCGTTGCTCGTGGCGCTCACCGAGGACGGCCTGGCCTGGCTCGACCTGGCGGGCGTCGAGCAGACGGGCGCGCGCACGCGCTCGCTCGACGCGCCCCGGCGCGTCGTCGCGGACCAGTTCGGGGTGCTCCGGCAGCTGATCGTGTGGGACGACCTCCTGGTGGGCCTGCACGACGACGTGGAGGACGAGGTCGTGCCCGGCAGCGACCGCGACACCTACCGCTTCACGGCCGCGGCCGGCGTGATCGACGCCGAGCGCTCCTGGGGCTACCTGGTGGGGCAGGGCGAGGCGCTGATCGTCGACCTGCTGACGAGCCTGGGCGAGGCCGGCTCCTTGCGCGACAACGTGGCGCGCCTGTCGGTGCCGGAGCTGGAGCTGCCCAGCGCCGGCGGCCGCCTGCTGAGCGTGATCAGCTGGGTGCGCTCGGCCGAGCCGCCTCCAGCGCCGTGACCAGCCGCTCGAGCGCGCCGGCCCTCACCGCCTGGCGCGCGGTGCGCACCGCGCTCGCCACGGCGCGCGCGTCGGCGCTGCCGTGGCCGATGAAGGCGTAGCCGCCCACGCCCAGGAGCGGCTGGGCGCCGTACTCGGCGGGGTCCATGCGCGCGGCCACGCGCTTGAGCGCCGGCCGCACCAGCAGCCCGCCGAGGCTCGAGCGCAGGTCGCTCCTCAGCGCCTCGCGCACCCAGCCGAACAGGGCGCGTGCCTCCCCCTCCGCGAGCTTGAGGATCACGTTGCCGGTGAAGCCGTCGGTGACGACCACGTCGACGAGGTCGGAGAACAGGTCGCGGCCCTCGACGTTGCCGTGGAAGCGCAGGCCCGGCGTGGCGGCCAGCAGGCCGTGCGTCTCGCGCACGAGCTCGTTGCCCTTGTGCGCCTCCTCGCCGATCGACATCAGGCCCACCTTGGGCTGCGCCACGCCCCACACGCTCTCGACGTAGGCGCTGCCCATCAGCGCGAACTGCTGCAGCCACGCCGGCTTGCAGTCGGCGTTGGCGCCGGCGTCGAGGAGCGCCAGGATGCCCGAGTCGCGCGGGATGTTCGCGAGGATGGCGGGCCGGTCGACGCCCGGCAGGCGCCCCAGCACGAGCAGCGCCGCGGCCATCGTGGCGCCCGAGTGGCCCATCGACACGCAGGCGTCGGCGCGCCCCTCCTTCACCAGGCGCATGCCGACCATGATGCTGGAGTCGCGGCGGCGCCGCACGTCGGCGGCGTGCTCCTCCATGGCGATGACGTCGGAGGCGTGCACCACCTCGAGCGGCACGCCGCCCAGGCGCTCGAGCTCGGGCCGGAGCACCGCCTCGTCGCCGACCAGCACCACGCGGTGGCCCGCCAGGTGCGCCTGGATGGCGCCCTCGACGGCGGCCTGCGGCATGGCGTCGCCGCCCATGGCGTCGAGGGCCACGACCGGCTCGTTGGCGGGCGGCTGGGCGGCGGTGACGACCTCGGGGGGTCGCTGCGGCTGGGGGTCGGCTCCGGGGGCGGTCGGCTCCATGTGCGCCGCAGTATAGCGCCGTGCGCCGCGCTCCCTCAGGGGCGCTAGACTGCCTGGGTGGAGTTCAGGACCTTCGACGCCCCCGCCGGGGAGCGGCTCGACGTCGCGATCGCCCTGGCGCTGGAGCTGTCCCGCACCTACGCCAAGGAGCTGGTGAACGAGGGGTACGTCACGGTCGACGGCCGCCCCGTCGGCAAGCCGTCGACGAAGCTCGCCGGCTCCGAGGTGGTCTCCGTGGTGCTGCCGCCGCCGCGGCCGATGCACGTGGAGCCCGAGGACCTCGAGCTGGACGTCATCTACCAGGACGACGACCTGGCGGCCATCAACAAGCCGCCGGGCATGGTGGCGCACCCCACCGCCACGCTGCGCACCGGCACCGTGGTCAACGCGCTGCTGGGCCGCATGCCGCTCTCCAAGGAGCGCCTGCAGGACCCGGCCGACGAGGCCTACCGCCCCGGCATCGTGCACCGCCTCGACAAGGACACCTCGGGGGTGATGGTGGTGGCGAAGAACGACGCCGCCCACCGCCACCTGTCGCTGTCGTTCAAGAAGCGCTTCACCGAGAAGGAGTACGTGGCCATCGTGGTGGGCGCCATCGAGGACGGCGTGGTGGTGGACGCCCCCATCGGCCGCCACCCCGTCAAGCGCCAGAGCATGACCGTGGGCGGCGAGAACCCCAAGAGCGCCACCACGCGCTTCCGGGTGATCGCCAGCCTGCCCGGCTACCAGCTGGTGAAGGCGCGCCCCCACTCGGGGCGCACCCACCAGATCCGCGTGCACCTGGCGCACCTGGGCGCCCCCATCCTCGGCGACGAGGTGTACGGTCGGCCCTCGGCGGCCATCGCGCGGCAGGCGCTGCACGCCTACCGCCTGACGGTGCCGCACCCGAGCGACAACCAGGCCACGACCTTCATCGCGCAGGTGCCGACCGACATGGTCGAGGCGTGGCTCCGGCTCGGCGGCAGCTGGCCGCCGGCGGGCGACGAGGAGCTGTAGGCGGCCGCCCTCTGGGCGGGCGGCCGCCCCCTGGGCGGGCCACGTATCGACTCGGTCCTGGTGCCGGTGTTAGCCTTCCGGCACCACAGAAAGGAACCGAGTGTGAACTACCGCGACCTGTTCGACCTCAGCGGCCGTCACGTGCTGGTGATCGGTGCCGGCTCCGGCATCGGCCGGGCCAGCGCGAAGGGCCTCGCCGACTTCGGCGCCATCGTCACGGCCGCCGACGCCAACCTGGAGGCGGCCCGCGCCACGGCCGCCGAGCTCGCGGAGCTGGGCTACGAGGCCAGCGCCGCCCGCGTCGACATCACCGACGAGGGGCAGGTGGCAGCGCTGGTGGACGGCATGCCGCGCCTCGACGCGCTCGTCTGCACCCCCTCGATCAACGTGCGCAAGCGCCTCACGGACGTCACCGCCGACGAGTTCACCCGCGTGATCGACGTGAACCTGCGCGGCAGCTTCAACGTGATGAAGGCGGCCGGCACGACGATGGCGGCGCAGGGCAAGGGCAGCATGGTGTTCTTCTCGAGCATCCGCTCGCAGGTGGTGGAGCCCGGCCAGGGGGTCTACGCCGCCACCAAGGCCGGCACGCTGCAGATGATCCGCGCGCTCGCCGCCGAGCTGGGCCCCAAGGGGGTGCGCGCCAACGCCATCGCGCCGGGCGTCGTCGAGACCCCGCTCACCGAGCAGATCAAGCAGCAGCCCGACTGGTACCGCGCCTACGCCGACAAGAGCGCGCTCGGGCGCTGGTCGCAGCCCAGCGAGCTGGTGGGCGCCGTGGTCTACCTGGTGTCGGACGCCGCCAGCTTCGTGACCGGTTCGCTGCTCTACGTCGACGGCGGCTGGACGGCGCAGGACGGCCGCTTCGTCCCGCCCCTCTGACCGTGCCGGAGGGTAGCGCCTTCCCGAGCGAGCTGGCCCGGCGCGCCGCCGCGGCCGTCGACCCCGCGCGCGTGACCGAGCTGGCGCAGGCGCTGGTGCGCATCCGCAGCGTCTACGACCCCGAGGCGGGCACCACCGAGCGGGCGGCGGCCGAGTACGTGGCGGCGCAGCTGCGCGGCCTGGGCCTCGACCCGGTGGTCGAGGAGGCGGCGCCCGGGCGGCCCAACGTGATCTGCGACTGGGCCGGCGGCGGCTTCGTGCCCGGCGAGCACCGCACCCTGATGTTCGAGGGCCACACCGACGTGGTCACGGAGGGCGACCCCGCCCGCTGGCGCGTGCCGCCGTTCGAGGGGCGCATCGAGGGCGACGTGCTCCACGGGCGCGGCAGCGCCGACATGAAGGCGGGGGTGGCGGCCAGCCTCGCGGCGCTCGAGGCCGTGATGCGCGTGGCGCCCGGCCTGCCGGGGCGCGTCCGCCTGGGCATCGTGGCCGACGAGGAGGGGATGATGCTCGGCATCAAGAGCTTCATCCAGCGCGGCTGGGCCGACGAGGTCGACGGCGCCATCGTGGCCGAGCCCGAGGAGAACGAGCTCTGCCTGTTCCAGAAGGGCGCCATGCGCGTGCACGTGCGCGTCAAGGGCGTGATGAGCCACGGCGCCATGCCGTACGCGGGCGTGAACCCGGTGCGCGGCCTCGCCGACCTGGTGGTGGCGCTGCGCGAGCTCGAGCGCCGCGAGCAGGAGCGCCTCGGCGAGCACGAGTACCTGGGTCTGCCCTGGATCACCCCCACCGTCACGCGCGCCCCCGCCAGCGGCGAGGCGCAGCTGAACGTGATGCCCGAGGAGGCGTACCTGGCGCTCGACATCCGCACCGTGCCGGGCCAGGACCATTCCGAGCTCGAGGCCGAGCTCAGGCGCATCGCCGCGGGGCTCGAGGCCCGCACCGAACGCCTGCGCTTCGAGCTCGAGGTGTTCGAGTCGCGCCCCTGGACGCGCACCGAGCCCGACGACCCGCTGGTGCGGGCCATGGAGGCCGTCTACCCGGGGGTGTTCGGCACCCCGCCGCGCTACGGCGGGGTGCCCGGCGCCACCGACGGCACCTTCCTGTGGGCGTGGAAAGGGATCCCGGTGGTCACGGTCGGGCCCGGCGACCGCACCATCCCCCACCAGGTCGACGAGTTCGTGCGGCTCTCCGACACGGTGGCAGCCGCTCGCCTCTACGCCGCGACTGCGGTAACGTACCTCTCGTCGGACAACTCTCGAGGGGGCTGACCCCCGCCTCCCGGCAGCGCCGGGCGGTGCTCCATAGGAGGACGTTGGATGCCAAGCCGTGTACACCCGTACCGTAGCTCGTTGCCGCTCGTGCTGGCGCTGGCCCTCACCATCGCCACCCTGCTCGGCAGCGCCGCCGCCCAGGACCCCGAGCCGGTCTACGGCGGCACCGTCACCGTCGCCATCACGGCCGACCCGCCGGGCTGGGACCCCACCGTCTCCACCTCGCAGGAGATCCCGCGCGTGATGTACCACAACGTCTACGAGGGCCTGGTGCGCTTCGACGCCACCGGCGCCATCGTGCCGGCGCTGGCCGAGAGCTGGGAGACCAGCGAGGACGGCCTCACCTGGACGTTCCACCTGCGCGAGGGCGTCAAGTTCCACGACGGCACCGACCTGACGGTCGACGACGTGATCGCCAAGTTCGAGCGCGCCATGGACCCCGAGTCGGGTCACACGAACCCCGGCTACTACGCGGCCATCGCCAGCGTGGAGGCGCCCGACGCGCGCACGGTGGTGTTCCGCCTGAGCCAGCCGAGCCGCGGTCTGCTCTACAACCTGGCGCGCCCCGACTCGATCGTCTACCCCGCCGCCAAGGCCGACACGCAGCGCTCGCAGCCGATCGGCACGGGCCCGTTCCGCTTCGTCTCGTACACCGAGGGCAGCGAGGTGGTGCTGGAACGCTTCGACGACTACTACCTCGAGGGCGTGCCGTACCTCGACCGCGCCGTGTTCCGCATCATCGGCGACCCCAACACGCGCTTCGCGGCGCTCCAGGCCGGCGACATCGACCTCATCGGCGTGGCGCTGCAGCCCGAGCAGTACCTGCAGCTCGCCGGCAACCCCGAGCTGAAGGGCTCCGAGGGCACGGCCACCACCGAGATCACGGTGGCCATGAACAACTCGCGCGCGCCGTTCGACGACCCGCGCGTGCGCCAGGCCATCACCATGGCCATCGACAAGCGCCAGATCGTCGAGGGCGCCATGTTCGGCCTCGGCACCATCATCGGCAGCCACATGAGCCCGGCCGAGCCGTACTACGTCGACCTGTCGGACACCTACCCCTACGACCCCGAGCGCGCCCGCGAGCTGCTCGCGGAGGCGGGCTACGCCGACGGCCTGACGTTCAGCTTCGAGCTGCCCGAGCCCTACAACATCGAGCGCCGCAGCGGCGAGGTCATCGCGCAGCAGCTGCGCGCGGTGGGCATCACCGCCGAGCTCAGCGTGGTCGAGTGGGGCACCTGGATCCAGCGCATCCTGCTGGGCGGCGACTACGACATGACGATCATCGGTCACTCGGAGCCGCGCGACATCAACGTCTACGCGAACCCCGACTACTACTACAAGTACGACAACCCGCGGATCGCGGAGCTGCTGGCCGAGGCGGAGGCTGCCCCCACCGCCGAGGCCGAGACGGCCGCCTACCAGGAGATCGCGCGCATCATCGCCGAGGACGCCGTCAACGTGTGGCTCTTCTCGCCGCCCTACCTGGTGGCCGCCCGCGCCGACGTCTACGGCTTCTGGCAGGACCAGCCCACCCCCGCCATCGACGTGACCGGGGTGTACCGCGCGCCGTGAGGCGCGAAGCGTAAGGCCGACCCGTCCTTCGGGCGCGCCGCCAGCGGCGGCGCGCCCGAAGGACGGGCTCACGCACGAGCTATCTCGCGAACCGATCCTGGAAGAGTGAACACCCGTTATCTGACGCACCACGAGGGGACGACCGCGTGCTCGGCTTCGTAGCCCGGCGCTTCGTCACGGCGCTGGTCAGCGTGCTGCTGGCGAGCGTGGTGGTCTTCTCCGCCCTGCTGGCCGTGCCGGGCGACCCCGCCGCGGTGATCCTGGGCATCAACGCCACCCCCGAGGCGCGCGCGGTGCTGAGCCGCAAGCTCGGCCTCGACGTGCCGCCCGTCGAGCGCTACGTGCGCTGGCTGGGCGGCGCGCTGCGCGGCGACCTCGGCGAGAGCATCAACTACCAGCGCCCGGTCAGCGCCCTCATCCGCGACCGCCTGCGCGTCAGCGTGCCGCTGGCGGTGGGGGCCGCGCTGCTGGCCTGCCTGCTGGCGGTGCCGCTGGGGGTCTTCGCGGCGCTGAAGCGCGGCACGCTCTGGGACCCGCTGCTGGTGGCGGCCTCGCAGCTGGGGGCGGCGGTGCCCAGCTTCTGGCTGGGGCTGATCTTCATCCTCTACTTCGCCGTGCAGCTCAAGTGGCTGCCGGCCGGCGGCTTCACCCCCTTCGAGCAGGACCCGGGCGCGTGGGCGCGCAGCCTGCTGCTGCCGGTGCTGGCGCTGGGGCTGGGGCAGGCGGCGGTGATGACGCGCATGACGCGCGCCGCGATGCTCGAGGTGCTGAGCCAGGACTTCGTGCGCACCGCGCGCGCCAAGGGCGTCGCCACGCGCGGTGTGGTGCTGAAGCACGCGCTGCGCAACGCCATGGTCACCATCGTGACGATCCTGGGGCTGTCGCTCACCAACGTGTTCATCGGCTCCATCGTCATCGAGCAGGTGTTCGCGCTGCCCGGCCTCGGGCGCCTGGCGATCACGGCGATCGGCACGCGCGACTTCCCGCTGCTGCAGGGCGAGGTGCTCGTCTACGCCAGCACCATCGTGGCCCTGGGCTTCCTCGTCGACGTCTCCTACGGGCTCCTCGACCCCCGCATCCGGTACGGCTGATGGTCGCGCACGCGGCTTCCCCGCGGGCGCTGCGGCGCCTGAACCTATACCTGGGCTCGTTCCTGGTGGGCGTGCTGCTGCTGGCGGCCCTGGTGAGCTTCGTGTGGCTGCCCCACGACCCGCAGGCGATGGACTTCGGCGTACAGCTCGCGCGCCCCAGCGCCTCCCACCCCTTCGGAGCGGACCACTTCGGCCGCGACCTGCTGTCGCGCGTGCTGGTGGGGGCGCGCTCCACCCTCTACGTCGGCTTCATCGCCGTGGGGCTGGCGTTCAGCGTCGGCAGCCTGCTGGGGGCGCTGGCCGGCTACGCCGGCGGGCTGCTCGACGAGGTGGTGATGCGCCTGGTCGACGTGGCCTACGCCTTCCCCGCCATCCTGATGGCGCTGCTGCTGGCGGCGGTGTACCAGCCCGGCACGCTGACCGCCATGGTGGCCATCGGCATCGCCACCGTGCCGATCTTCGCGCGCATCGCGCGTGCCGGCGTGCTGTCGCTCAAGGAGCGCGAGTTCGTGGAGGCGGGCCGCGCGCTCGGCATGCGCCACGGCCGCGTGCTGTTCCGCCACGTGCTGCCCAACGCGCTGGGGCCGCTGATCGTGCAGGCGAGCCTCAGCCTGGCGGTGGCGGTGCTGGCGGAGGCGGCCCTGAGCTTCCTGGGGCTGGGCACCCCGCCCGACGTGCCCAGCTGGGGCAACATGCTGAAGGAGGCGCAAGGCTTCATGACCCTGAGCCCCTACCCGGCGCTGGTGCCCGGCCTGGCCATCGTCTGGACGGTGCTGGGCTTCAGCCTGCTGGGCGACGCCCTGCGCGACCTGTGGGACCCGCGCGCCTGAGCGCGGCGCCGAGCCTCCTCCGCAGCCCAGCCCGACGCCGGTTCCTGCCGGCCCCGCCACGGCGCCCGCCCGGTCGCTGACCGGGCGGCCCGGAGGCGGCCGGAGCCGCCCGGCGCGCGCCACCGACGTCCCAGGAACGCCCTCAGCGACGCGAGAACGGCAACCGGGCCGCAACCCCGGCGTCCGCAAGATGGGTCACCCTCGGGAGAACCGCCCCGCAGGACGTCAGGAGGCCGTCGCATGACCAAGGAAACCGGCATCAAGATCATCACCGCCGACGACAGCTTCGCGACCCTCGTGAGGCCGGTCGTGGACCGGGTCGACACCAGCGCCGACCACTGGACCAACGGCAACTTCGCGCACGTGCTGCTGGACTTCCCCCTGACCTGGGCGATCAGCCAGCTCACCCTGATGAACAGCGTCGAGCGCGCCCGCACGGTGGTGGCCACCCAGGCGTCGCACCCCGCCTACCACGACATGCTGGCGAGCTTCCACGTCAGCTCGGTGGTCGGCCACGCCGACGCCAACGGCCTCATCACCGGCATCTACGCCGCCGCCTCGGCGCTGAAGACCTACCAGTGGCGCTCGGGCCTCACCTACATGGAGCTGCGCGTCACGCGCCTGCTGGTGCAGGGCTACGACACCGCCCGCGCCGCCGAGTCGCTGCGCGTGACGCAGAAGACCATCAACGCCCACGTGTCGAACATCCTCACCAAGCTCGGCTACGAGACGCGCGCGCAGTACGTGGCGGCGCTGATCGCGCACCACGCCGCCTGAGGCGGGCGAGGCGCCGGCGTCCGGGCGCGGGCGAGGACCGGGGCCGACGGCCGTAGGTGGCGCGCACGCGCCGACGGCCGTGGCGGGCGCGGGGTCGCGCCTAGGGGCGCCTGGGCGCGCGGCGCGCGGCCGCAGCGGCGGTCACATGCGGCGCAGCCGGCGGATGCGTTCCTCGATGGGCGGGTGGGTGGCCAGCATGCCGGTCGCGTTCAGGTTCAGCTCGGGGTTCACGAAGAACATCGACCGCACGGCCTCGCTCACCTCGAGCCTGGGGCCCGAGTAGGCGCGCAGCTTCTCGAGCGCGCGGGCCAGGCCCTCGGGGTTGCGGGTGATCCAGGCGGCGGCCGCGTCGGCGAGGTACTCGCGCTGCCGGCTCACCGCGAAGCGCACCAGCGCCGCCACGATGGGGCTCACCACCAGCAGCACCAGCAGCACCACCAGGGCGATGCCCTGGCCCTTGCCGTTCGAGTCGCGGCCGCCGCGGCGCCTCCCACCGCCACCGAAGTAGCCCCAGCGCAGGAACAGGTCGCGCAGCACCAGCAGCGCCCCCAAGGTGGCCACCAGCATCGACATGAAGCGCACGTCGTAGTTGCGGATGTGCGCCATCTCGTGGGCCACCACCCCCTCGAGCTCCTGGCGGTCCAGCAGCTCGATCAGCCCCGTGGTGACGGCGATGGCGGCGTGCTCGGGGTCGCGGCCGGTGGCGAAGGCGTTGGGCGCCGGCGAGTCGATGACGTACACCTTCGGCATGGGCACCCCGGCGCCGATGGCCACCGCCTCCGAGACGTTGACCAGGTAGCGGTGCTCCTCCACCGTGGCCGGGCGCGCGCCGGCCGCGGCCAGCGCGATCCGGTCGGAGAACCAGAAGCCCGCCACCGCCTGTCCGGCGCCGATCAGCAGCGCCACGCCCACGAAGAACAGCGTGGCGCCGGGGTCGGTGACCTGGGCCAGCAGGTAGGCGATCGCCACCAGCAGCGCCATCGTGACGAGCGCCAGCAACCAGGAGTTGCGCCGGTTGGCCGCCTGGTAGCCCAGGAGGTCGATGCGGCGCCCGGTGGTCGGCTCGGTGAACCGGTCGGGGAGGCGTGGGGCAGCGTCGCTCATCGCGGCGGGCGGGGCGCGGGCGCCGGGCGCGCGGCGCGCGGCGCCCGGCTACGGCCCGCGGGCCTCAGGCCTGGGGCGGCGGGGTGTCGCCGAACGACACCTGGGGCACGTTGCGGTCGCCCTCGGGGATCTGCAGGAACACGGCCGGCTGCTTGCCCATGGGGCCGGCCAGGAAGACGGCCGGCACGGTCTCGATGAGCGTGTTGTACTGCATCACGGCGTCGTTGTAGAACTGGCGCGCGTAGGCGATCTTGTTCTCCACGCCCGACAGCTCCTCCTGCAGCATCATGAAGTTCTCGTTGGCGCGCAGCTGCGGGTAGTTCTCGGCGATGGCGAACAGCCGGCCCAGCGCGGCCGACATCATGTTGGCCGCCTCCGCCGACTCGTTGACCGAGTGGGCGTTCATCATCGCCTGGCGCGAGCGCGCTACCTCCTCGAACACCTGCTGCTCGTGCGCGGCGTAGCCCTTGACGGTCTCGACCAGGTTCGGCACCAGGTCGGCGCGGCGCTTGAGCTGCACGTCGATCTGGCTCCAGGCGTTCTGGTAGCGCTTCTCGTACGCGACGATGCGGTTGTAGACCGACACCGCGTACAGCGCCAGCACCACCAGGATGATCAGGACGATGAGGCTTCCCACAGGTTCGGACCTCCTGAGGGGATTGTAGCGCAGCGCACGGGCGCCGCCGGCGCGTCAGGCGTGGCGCTCGCGGATGACGCCGCCGCCTAGCAGGCGGTCGCCTTGGTAGACCACGGCGCTCTGCCCTACCGCGACCGCGAACTGCGGGTCGTCGAAGTCGAGGCGGAAGCGGTCGCCCTCCAGCAGCGTGAGGCGCGCCGGCTCCGGGCGCTGGCGGTAGCGCACCTGCGCCTCCACGCGCTCGGGCAGCTCGCCGTCGGGCAGCAGGAAGTTGCGGCGGTCGGCGGTCAGGCCGCTCCAGTGGCACATGTCGCGGGTGCCCACCACCACCTCGTTGCTCTCGGCGCGCAGCTCGATCACGTAGCGCTCGAGGTGCGAGCTCTTCAGCCCCAGGCCGCGCTTCTGCCCCACGGTGTAGTACATCACCCCGCGGTGCTCGCCGACCACGCGCTCGCCGTCGGCGGCGTCCACCACCGGGCCGGGGCGGGCGTCGGCCGCCTCGTTCAGGTAGTCCTTGACGGTCGTCGGCACGAAGCAGAGGCCCGAGGAGCTCTTCTTCTCGGCGGACCGCAGGCCGCGCTCGGCGGCCATGGCGCGCACCTGCGCCTTGGTGAGCTCGCCCAGCGGGAAGAGCAGGTACGGCAGGATCTCGCGCGGCAGGGCCCACAGGAAGTAGGTCTGGTCCTTGTCGTCGTCGCGGCCGCGGTGCAGCTCGGGGCCGCCGGGGCCGTCGACGCGCCGCACGAAGTGGCCGGTGGCCATGTACTCGCAACCGAGCGCCTGGGCGCGCTCGACGAAGGCGCCGAACTTGATGTGGCGGTTGCACCACACGCACGGGTTGGGCGTCTCGCCGGCCTGGTAGCCGGGCACGAACGGGTCGATGACCACCTGCTGGAACGCGTCGCGGAAGTCGAGCAGGTAGAAGGGCACCTCGAGCGTGTCGGCGACGCGGCGCGCGTCGTAGGCGGCGTCGGGGCTGCAGCACAGGTCGAAGGCGCCGCTCGGGCGGTCGTCGGGCCAGAACCGCAGCATGCTCCCGACCACCTCGTACCCCTGCTCGGTGAGCAGGGCGGTGGCGACCGAGGAGTCGACGCCGCCCGACATGGCGGCGAGCACCTTGACGGGCTTGACGTCCGCAGCGTCGGGGCGGCTCGGGAGGGTAGCGGGTCCGTTCACGGTCTACGATTCTACGTAGCGAACGGGGGCGCGTGCGTAGCCGAGGGGCGGAGCCGCG
>Ga0123333_10000948_pt1 | contig 30863 bp, 27 predicted proteins | sample BioC12SIPDNA_3_FD_89957 | JGI IMG/M metagenome (GOLD analysis project Ga0123333, IMG submission 89957) | Anaerobic biogas reactor microbial communites from Washington, USA - Biogas_R2_B C12 SIP DNA | ecosystem: Engineered > Bioreactor > Anaerobic > Unclassified | place: Washington, USA... | reverse complement strand
TGCAGTAAAGATTTCGTCTTATCAGTTCGCTTCATCCCTTCTTATACAAGCAGTATCTCTCTCAATCAAGTTGTCAGACCGCGCCAGCTTTGAGCGGGGGTAAGTCTTCCTCAAGGTTTGCCACAAAATGCCCACATCTACGCCGAAGTACTCGTGGATAAGCAGCTTGCGCAGGCTCTTCATGTAATGCCAGGGCGCTTCCGGCCCCGGATCCGCGATCGCATCCGACAGACTCGCAGTGGCCTCGCCGGTGATCTCCAGGTTGCGTTCCACAGCATTGACCGTTTTGCGATCCGTACGAAGAGTGGCGTATTCAGGCCCTCGCAACATAGAGCTCGATGCTACTCAGGGCCTCCAGGATGTCCTCAATCTGTGAGCTTTCTTAGTTTGGCGATCTCAGCTATAATCTCCACCATTGCGAGTTGCGGAACTCAGGAGAAACAGCGACATGGCGGCGCCTACACAACCTTCAGCACCGATCTGTTTCTGGCAAACCAAGCTGTACCGGCCGCGACTCGGCGCGGGGTTGCTCCGCCGGCCCCGGTTGGAGAACCGGCTGGAGTGTGGCCTGGACCGCGACCTGGTCCTGGTTTCAGCACCTGCCGGTTTTGGCAAGACGACCCTGGTTGCCCAATGGCTGGAGGCATGTGGCGGTCCGGCCGCCTGGCTGTCGCTGCACGAGGACGACGCCAACCTTGCCACATTCCTTCACTATCTGATTGCCGCCATCCGTACTGTGCATGCTGATGCCTGCCCCACGACGTGGGCGATGCTGGAAGCATTGCAAGAGCCCCCGACAGAGGAACTGGCACTCAGCCTGGTCAACGAACTCTGCAATGTTTCACCGGACTTTCTGCTGGTACTGGACGATTACCACCGTGTCAAGAGCCAGCCCGTGCACAAGCTCATCGAGACTCTGGTGCAGCACATGCCCCCTTCCCTGCACCTCGTCCTGGCCACCCGCGCTGACCCCCCCTTGCCCCTGGCGACGCTACGTGCCGGACAAAAGATGTTGGAGTTGCGGGCCAGTGATCTGCGGTTTACGCCGGACGAGGCCGAGGCTTATTTTGAGCAGATCGCCGGGCTCCAGGCGGACCCCGCCCTGTTGACCGCCCTGGCACAACGCACCGAGGGCTGGATTGTCGGCTTACGGCTGGCGGCGTTGTACCTGCGCGATGGCGGAGAGCTGGCTGTGCCGGCGAGAAGCTTTGATGGCACCAGCCGCGATGTGATAGAGTACTTGGTGGCCGAGGTTCTATCGCAGCAGCCTGAGGCCTTGCAGGAGATCCTGATACGCTCCTCGATCCTGGAACGCTTCTGCGCTCCTTTGCTCGACGCCTTGATTGACCCTGATCTTGAAACGGGCAGCCATCCACTTGCCGGCAGAGGGATGCAAGCGCTGGAGTGGATGGAGCGGGCCAACCTCTTTCTGGTGCCTCTCGACGACAAAGGGATTTGGTTCCGCTACCATCACCTGTTCCGGGAGCTGTTGCAGCACAGGCTCACTTCCGAGTCGAGTAAGCAATTGATTGCCTCCCTCCATGCCCGGGCGGCCGACTGGTTCGCCGCACGGGGATTCACCGAAGAAACGCTGCGCCACGCCCTGGCCGCGGGCGATGCGCCGAGAGCCGCCCGGCTGGTCGAACAGCAGCGATACACCTTGATGGATGGAGAAGATTGGTACACCCTGTTACGTTGGGTAGACCTGTTGCCTGGGGAGCTAATCAACGACCGTCCAGGCTTACTACTGGCGCGGGCCTGGCAGCAGCAGTGGCGCTGGCAGTACGGGACGATGATTCCTCTTCTGGAGAGGGCCGAAGATCTGCTCTCTCGTGACGCAGAAGCCACAACCGAGGCCGAGCGCCAGATCTTGCGTGGCGAGATTGACACGTTGTGGAGCGCGCTCTGGTTTGCGCGTGGCGATGGACCGCGATGCCTGGAATATGCCCAGCGGGCAGGGGAGCACCTCCCGGCTGCTCTCGTCTATTTACGGGGCTTCTACTTCAGCTACCTGGCGTGGGGCTACCAGATGACAGGCCAGGCGCGGAGGGGCATACACGTCCTGGAAAAAGCGCTGGCGAGCGAGGAGGCCCGGGAGGTCCTCTTCACTTCGCGAATGCTGCTTGGCCTGGCCACCATCTACTATCTATCGGGCGATATTCGCCTGCAGGAGCAGTTGGCGTCAAGACTGCTCAGGCTGGCCCCCGAGAGACAGTTGGCGCTCACCAAGCCCTGGGCCCACTTGATCGCTGGAGTGGCGTGCTATCAGCAAAACAGACTGGATGAGGCGGCGACGCATTTTTCGGCGGTCACGGAACATCCGTACACGGCCAACAGCGCAACAAGCCATGCGTGCATGCTGTGCCTGGCCTTGGTCCACCAGGCCAGGGGGCGCGCCGAGGCAGCCACGCTGGTGGCAGAGGAAAGCCTGGAATTCGCCCTGGAGATTCGCCACCCCCGGCAGATGATCGAGTCGCATGCCTTCCGGGCGCGCCTGGCCTTGCTGCAAGGAGATCTGAAAGCGGCGCAACGCTGGGCGCGAGAAGTGACCGCGGGAGACTTGCCCGCCCGCACGCTATTCCCCGAAGTCCCACGCGTGACACTGGCACGGGTGCTGATTGCCCAGGGGACGAGGGACAGCCTGCAGGGGGCAAGCCAGATCCTGGAAGAAGTGATGGGGATCGCGCGGGATGCACACAGCATCCCGCGCATCATCGAGCTGTTGGCCCTTCAAGCGCTGGTTTCCGACGCGCAGGGAAGGAGCCAGGAGGCACTGGACCTGTTGCGACAGTCGCTGGATCTGGCACAACCTGCCGGCTTTGTCCGTGTTTTCGTCGACCTCGGCCCGGCGATGGTCCCCCTCCTCTCCCGCCTTGCCAAGTCGGAAAGCGATCCCATCTACATCAGGCGCATCCTGGCCGCCTTTGCCCCTGCACCACCGCGGCAGGATGGGCAATTGCGCGATCAAACAGCCCAACTGGAGGCGGTCGAGCCTCTGACCAACCGCGAACAGGAGATCCTCGAACTGCTGGCCCGACGGTTGTCTGACAAGGAAGTCGCCCAGGCGCTGCACATCTCGCCCTATACCGTGAGCAAACACACCAGCAACCTATACGGCAAGCTACAAGCAGCCGGACGGAGGCAGGCCGTGAGCAAGGCGAGGGCGTTGGGGATTCTCCCACCCCAATAGGGTTCTCTACCTGCTCCGGCTTTTGATCAGCGCATCCAGCGTGGCCAGTGCATCGTCCAACATGGCCGACATCTGGCCAACAGTGGGCATCTCCTCGATCTCCCGGGCGACGGCCAGCAGGTCGTCAAACTCGGCCTCAAAGGCAGAGACAATTGCCTCCGGATCCGGCACCAGGCCCGCATCGGTGATGACCCCCAGCCGAACCTGGCCTGCATAGCTCAAAATGCTGACGCCCAATGCCAGCCCGCCTGTCTTGGGCACCCAGAAGAGGAGTGCTTCGATTGGGGCGCCGGCCAGGTAGCGACGCTCTTTCGGCCCGACGACGTTGGTCATGATCGCCGTCGCCCTGCCACCCAGCAGGGTGACAAAGCACTGCTTGACAGAGGAGGAGGCCAGCGCCAGCGCCTGTATCGCCAGAAACGTTGCCGGCGCCTGGTAGGACTCTTTGAGACGATCCATCGCGCGCTTGACCGCCCGCAGTCGCCGCGCCGGATCGACCACGGTCACAGGCAGCGGTACAAACACCGTGCCGACGCGGTTGCCCAACGCGAGCGCCGGCTCAGATGTTGACCCTGCGCTCGTATCGATGTGGGCTCCGTTGCCACGCAGACTAACCGGCACCGCGGCATGCAGCGCGATGCCCTCCGCACACTCGCCGCGCCCCTCGAGGTAGCGGCGCAGGGCGCCGCTTACGGCGGCAAGGAGTGTGTCGTTGACCGTGCCGCCCAGGCTCCGGCCGATCGCCTTCACCTGTTCGAGGGGTATGGGATCGGACCACGCGAGCTGCTTTGCGAGGCCCACCCGGCCTTTGAATGCCGTTGGAGAGTCGGGGGGCTCCAGCACCAGGTCCCCCATGGTCGACGCCACACGCCAGCCGGACCCTATGGCACGGACAAAATGCGACGGGTGGGCCGCCACCGACAGCCCCCTGCGCAGCAGCCAACGAACCGGGCGCCATCGCGGCGTGCCGGAGACGAGGTCGCCTCCCGGGCACATGGGCTTTGACTTTGCCGCAGGTGACATCGGCGCGGGGAGTGGTTCCGAGTCGGTGATCGACAGGAGCACCCCGACCAACGCGGCGCCGTCTGCGATGCTGTGATGGACCCGGCAGATAAGCGCGGCCCCCTGTCCAACGCCGTCGATCAAGTAAAACTCCCAGGGCGGCCTGGAGAGATCGAGCGGGATGCTTGCCAGCTCGCTGACCAGATCCCGCAGCGCGCGCTGCGCTTGTTTGTCCGCCTCGGCGGGAAAAGGGGAGCCGGACAAGGCAATGCGGCGCACGTGGTTGTCGACGTCAAACGCCGGATCGTCCTCCCAGAAGAGTGCAGGCCGGCGACCTCGGATTCGCACCACCCGCTGCCGGAAGCGGCGAACGGGCATCAGCCGGTCGCGGATCACCGCCTTCAGGTCATCCAGCGCCAGCGGCACCGCCAGGATCATGACAGCGTTGATCACCATGAGATTTGTCGGCGTTTCCAGGTCGATCATGGCCGCGTCCATTCCCGAAAGCGGCTCGCGAGCTCTGTTCTTGCCAGGCATCACTGCTACTCCCCTCGCCAGCGTCATATTGTGCCGCCGGCTTGCATCAGTCCACTCGGCCGGGGTCATTGCGCTTCTGCAGGTCCTGCCATCGCAATTGTGCCTGGCCGGGCAGCGCCGGCCACCTCTCGTCGAGACCGCGATACACCACCAGCGTGCGGGCCAGCTTGTCGTGCCAACCCTGCCGCCGGTCGTCGGCCAAAATCCGCAGGTAGCCCAGAAAGAGGATGCCCGACAGCCAGTAGCCCAGCCAGCGCACGATGGCGGTGCCCGGGCGCAGTGGCCCTCCATCGACCCGGACCACCGCCAGGCCCAGGAATGCCTTGCCCGGGGTCTGGCCGGCAAGCAGCCAGAAGCCGGTATAGTAGACAAGGTTGAGAAGCACGCCCATCGCTCCCACCGCAATAAGGGCCAGTTGCAGGGCCAAATCCTCGGTACCCAGCAGGTTGGCCAGCCGAAAGGATTGAAGTGCGGCGCCAGCGAGGGCCGTCAGGATCGACAGGGCCGCGCTCAAGATCACCTGGTCTATGAGGAAGGCAACGAGGCGGGTCACGAATCCGGCGGGCCGCAGGGTGATGCCCTGGTCAAGCGCCGTCTTACGCACCATTGTCATCTCCTCTGTCCGAGCCGGCATCGAGGATTCCGGGTACCGGAGGCAGCTCCGGCCGGGAGCCGCGGCGCAGCAAGCGCCGCACAATGCCCTCTACCATGTCATCGGCCGATACGGTCAGCTGCCGGGTGTTGCTCACCACCGTGCCGGTCAGGCCGGCACTCTGCTGCCGGACCAGACGCTGCACCGAGACGATCAGCTCCGGATTCTCGATCATGGCCTCAACGACGTCGTCGACGACCTGTTCCACGGTCCTCTGGGCCAGCAGTCGGGAGGTCTGCGCCTCGCGACGGCCTTCGGTGATGGCCTGCTGCCCTTCGAACAGCGCGGTCCACATCAAGCGCTCGACCGGCTGGCGAAAGGGTTGGGCAAGGGGGTTACGCGTGAGAAGGTCCACCCCGCCCAGCATCCAGCCTGCCGCCTTCCTCGCCAGGTCGAGCCTGCGACGCATTCTGCGAGCCATCCTTCGTTGGCCGCACAGCAACGTGCCCACGAAGAGATAACTCAGCACATCACCCATCGTCTCGTCGTCAGGAACCGTGCCGGTGTGCGCCTCGATGTCGGCTGCAACGACTGGCCCGAGGGCGCGCAAGCGCGAGAGCAGCTCGTCGCTGCCGGCATAGACCAATCCTACCAGCAGCCGGGCCAGCAATTGTAGATCGCCAGACTCGTTTCCCATTCTCTCTATCTCGGTTTTGTCCGGCACGGTTCTTTCCTCCCTGGCAGGAATCGGGACGGAGCCTATTTCCGTTCGGGCCACATGTCCTGAGCATCGAACGGCGGAATCAGCGCCCAGAAAAGGCTCAAGATCAGCGCCCAGACCAGGACAGCCAGCCCCACAACCCCATAGTCGGCAGGTTTCTGGAGCCAGTCGAGTCTGAGATGCCTTTGCGCTGCCGGGATGGCCGGCAGGAAAAAAGCGGCAATGCCCAGGAAAAGCACCAGTCCGGCCATGCGCCAATCTCGGGTGAGAGCATCTTCTTGTTTGATCACCCGCGACCGCCTCTGACCGCTGTTCCAGGACAGGCGTGGCGGCTTGAGATAAAGCACCAGCAGCAGCCCGGTATAGATCAATGTGTAGGTGACCGCCAGTTGAGCATAGGCGACCCGGCCTGTCTGGCCCAGGAAGTAGAGGTACACCAGGAACGTGACGGCGCTCATGCTCACCGCAGCGGGGGCTACAAATCGAGCCAGCATCCGGCCAAGGCGGGCGCTGGAAACAGCGCCCGCGGTCGCCCAAAGCGAAAGCCCCACCGAAGGGATCGCCACGGTGATGACCGCAATGGCCGTGCCCTGGGCCGCGACGTGGGGAAATCCGAAGCTCAACGCCCGGATGGCGACGATGAGCAACGCCAGGCAAACCACCTCTGTCAGGTTTAGCTTCAGAATATCCAACAGCCCGTGCACAATGGCCTGTCCCCTGTAGAGAACCTGCAGCAGTACTCGTGGAGAGTTGCCCAGCAGGACAATGTCCGCCACTCCCAGTGCCGCCTGGGTACCCGTCTGCCGGGCGATGGCCAGGCTGGCCTGCTGAAGGGCAGGTAAATCGGTGACGCCATCGCCCACCACGGCCACCGACTCGCCACTGTCGCGCAGCGCCTGCACCAATGCCCCGGCCTGCGCGGGCGTGAGCCCGCCAAAGAGGCTGTTTTCCAGAGCAGCGCGCTGCCATTCTGCCGGCGCGAGCTGTTCCAGGGTGCGCCCCGAGATCGTTCCCATGGCCAGGAGCCGCTCCTCATCCTCCTGGCGCAGTCCGGCCTCGCGGAGCATAGCCAGGACCCGATCCGGCTCATCAGAGGCAAAGACCTTGATGCTGACCCCGGCCCGGGCAAAGCCGCGCATGACCTGTACGGCTTCGGGGCGTATGCGCCGGGTATAGCGCAGCTCACACAGCGGGACGAGGTCTGGCGGTATTTGAACGTTGCCTTGGGCGTCGTGGAGCGACCGCAACTCGGGATGGTAAGCAAACAGCAGTACCACTTCCGGGGCCGCCGCCATCTCTTCGGTGGCCTCTTCCTCTTGGCGCCGTGTGCCGCGGATTGTCTGGCGGATCCGATGTACCCAGCGCCGGGGAAGGGGCTCCCGGGCCTCGGCGGTTTCGGGGGTCTGTACGCCATCCACCTGGCCGGCGGCTAACGCTGTTTTCTCGACCCGCTCCTGGGCCGTACGCTTTCGCACGCGCCCCAGCGGCGACACCAGCCGCCGAACCATCCCAGCCGGAGAGCGAGGTTTCCCCTTCCCGGCCTGCTCCCCAGCGGCGACGAGGTGGCTTCCGAGGATTTGGGGTTCGCCCAGGACATAGACGCCCTGCACATCCTGCTCGTCAAAGAGAAAGGCGCTCCAGCCCAACGCCGCCAGGAAGGGCGCTTCTTCGCGGATGGCCCGCCGGTTGCCCTCGAAAGAGTTGGCCAGGATGTGCGTCACCGGGTTCTGCGCAGATGTGCTGCGGGCATAATCGCCCAGGATCTGGCGCAACCGCGATTCGGCCAGGGCATCGGCATCTCCCACATCTGGCCGTGACAGCGGAACCATCTCCACCGATGTGCCGGCCAAGATGCCCACCTCGGCGAAACAGATGACCGTTGCCCCGGCCAGCGACTCGACCGAGCGGGCGCGATGTACCAGGGCGCCGCGCCTGGCCAAGTCGGCCGTGCCCGTCGTGTAGGTGACAATGATCATCAGAAACAATCCGCTTGGCGCGATCCGAAAGATCACCGAGGCTGCGTCGTAAATCATATCCGGCGGGATGCCCAGATCGAGTCGAAAGAAAGTGGCCAGCAACAGGGCAGCCAAGACGGCAAGGAGCACTAGCAAAAGGCGCAGAATGCGATCCACCACGCGCTCCAGCGGGGTCAGCTCCGCGCGCCCACCCTCACCCCAGCCAGAGGCCTGTGTGCCAGCCATGTGGGAGACGATGAATCGCTCGTCACCCACCTTCTCGGCCACGTACGCTCCCCGGCCTGAGACGCAAAAGGTGCCGGCATACACTTGATCGCCGGTGCCCATCTTATGCAAACCCCATTTGCCGGTCACGGCCGACTCGTCCACGACCATCCGGCCGGGACCGGTCACCCGACCATCCACCAGGAATTGGTCGCCGGGGCCGACAATCAGCACGTCGCCTGCCACCACGCGGTTGGGGTCAATGCTCCGCGTTTTAGCATCACGAATGACGGTGGCCTTGGGCTGCGCCGATAACTGGAAGGCAGCCAGGCGCCGCAGGGCCAGCATCTCCTGACCGACCTTGAGGCCGATGTTCAGGGCCAGAGTCCCCAGGCTCAGCAGGGCGTCCAGCCAGCGCGCAACTAACAACTGAACAATAGCCAGACCGACGAGGTTGAGGTTAAAGATGGTACAGATGTTCCCGTACCAGATCTGCTGCCGCGTGCGGCGGGGTTTCAGGTTGACGGTATTGTCCTGACCCTCTGACCAGCGGGCCGCAGCCTCCTCCTCGGTCAGGCCGGCCGGCATTTCCGGCGGTGCCGGCTGGCCCTCGCGGGGATGCCGGCGCCACCGGCTGGCGACCATGGCCGCGACAGCCAAGAGCACGCCCAGGGCCATGCCCGGCCAGAGGAGCGGTTTCCACCGGAAGCCTGTCGTTGCCCTATCCATGTTCGCCCGTATCCAGACTCGAACCGCTACCGCCGGCGGCTGGCCCGCAGAATCAACAGGAACAGGTTGATAAAGTCCAGGTACAGGGTCAGGGCCCCGAGTACGGCCAGCCCAGTGCCAGTCGGATGTTCGCCCGCCCGCGCACCGATCTGCTTGAGCTTTTGGGTATCATGCGCCGTCAGGCCCACAAACAGGGCGATGCCCAGGAACGTCAGCAGCCAGTTGGTGTTGGAAAAGGGGAACAGCCAGCTAAGGAACCAGGCAAGGATCCAGCCCAGGAGCAGCATGAACAGGACGTTGCCGGCCGAGCTCAGGTCGCGCTTGAACAGCAGTCCGAACAGGCTGGTGCCCAGGAAGGTACCGGCCGTGATCCAAAAGACGTGGGCGATCTGTTCCTGGCTATAGACCAGGAAAATGGACGAGATCGTCAGGCCCGTCAGTGCCGAGTAGAAGAGAAAGACCAGTGTGGCGACGGCCGGTTTCAAGCGCATGGCCGCCCCGCTCAGGGCGACGACGATCATGATCTGGATGATGAACAGACCAAAGGCGAACCAGGGGTCGGTGGCGACGCGCAGGAGCAGCCGCACGTTGGTGCTGACCCAGGTAGCGACCAGGGCGGTGACGACCAGGCCCAGGGACATGATCAGGTAAACTTGGGCCAGAAAACGATTGACTCGAATCTCGGCAGCGGGCATAACAGCCGCGGCTTGTGCCATGTTGTTTCCTCCTTCTTTGTAGGCCTCACAGAGTTGCCGGTTAGAACCATTCTTTATGTGGCAGCGGGTTTTCGCTCCCCAAGGGCAATATAGATCCGCTGGACGGCCAGCCTGGTAATCATGAGAGCAATAACAAGGCTCAGGACATGCACAAAGGTCCCAAGTTCCACATGATCACCAAACACCAAGTCCTCCGCTTCAAGGATCAGGAACTTGCTCGAGAAGAGGATGAGCCAGGCAGACATGATTCGAAGGAATTTCGAGAGATTCCCCGGCCAGGCTGCGAAAAAGTGGGCCACCCGGTGCTCAAGTCCCAGAACGATCTCGAGCAGCGCCTTCAGGAGCAGCGCGGTGAGAATCGAAATCGTGAATGAATCGATCACCACCCCGTCCACGTACTCGACAAAAAGGTTCAGGACGACGACATAGATCAGCACATCTTTCGTCCAGGAGAAGAAGATCTGTTGTCGCCGGCTGGGCGCCGACAAAACGGTGGGTTTCTGTTCTGATGACATGCTAAGCTCCAATGGCGCCGCCGCCCGATGTCCAGAAGCAGGTCGCGCGCAAGGCGCCCTGTTGATTGTCAAAAGCCAATGCCACCACTTGGCTCATCTGACCCTCCCCTGGCTCTAGCTACCAGTCCTTTGGCAGGTGCAAGGCACTCAAAACGGGCCCCTTGCTGCGTTGCACCTGCCGTTCCGATCTCCGGGCAAAGGCTGCCCGCAGGTTGTCCTCTTCGTCCTTCGACAGGTTGGAGGCGATGCGCTCGAACTCCATCCCCTGCATCGCGTGGGCCACCTTGTCCACGACAGCCTCATCAGGAGGCTAGCGGTCGATTCGCACACCTTCCAGCACCCGCGCGCCGGAAACGCCGGCGATGTACAGGCTCCCACCCTGGATCTCAAAGCTGCCGGCCGAGACCAGCGCCGCCAGGAAGGCGGTCTCCTGCTCCATCACCTCGGGCTCGCACATGATCGAAGTGCCGAACGGCGGGGTGATGGCCAGGAAGGCGCCCTTCACGGTATAACTCGCCCTGTAGGTGTTGCATCCCGAAGAACCATTGACCTGGCCTTCGGGGCTGAAGAGCAAGGTCAGGCTGGCGCCTGGCAGAGGCACGACCTGGTCGGGCTCCTGGCCAAAGGCAGTGACCGCCCAGCTTGTCCCGGCCAGCGGGTTGGGCTCCGGCGCCTGGGTCACGGTCACCCCTGCCTCCTGAAAGACCATCTGGCCGGCCTGATTGGAGGCCGCAAAGCGATAGCTGTAGGCGCCGGCTTCGTCGAGGCAGTCCTGCTGCTGGCCGCTGAACCCGGCATCGTCGACGATCACCGCGCCATTGCGCAGGATGCGGGTGAAAGACGTGCCGCCGCCCGCACTCCAGTTGATGCCGACGCACTCGCCGGCAGGGATCTGGTTGGGGCTGACCGAAAAGGCCTGGATGACCGGCTGCTCGGGCGCGGGCGTTGGCGCCGGGGTCGCCGTCGCCGGCACCACCACGTTGACCGTCTGCTGGCCGCGGCTGGCGCCGCCCGGCCCCACAGCCTCGATGGCGTAGGCGGCCGAGCCAACCTGGGCCGGACAGTGTTGCGTGTTGCCCGTCGTCGGCCCCGGCTCCCACAGTGTTTGGCCGTTGGCCGTGACCCGGACCAGGTCGATCTGACCCTCAACCTGCCACCGGACGGTCACGCACTGCCCCAACGTGATCTGGCCCGGCGGATCTACCGTGAAGCGGGTGATGGTGGGCGCCAGCGGCGCGGGCTCGACCAGGATGGTGATGCGCCTTTCGTCCACCGTGTTGTCGCGCTTGATCACCCGCAGAACATAGGTCGTCGTGGCAGCCGGGCATTCGGTGCGCGTCTCCTGGCCCGTGACGCTGCGGTCCTGCCAGCGCTGTCCCTCCTGATAGAAAAAGACAGCTTCGACGTTTTCCACTCTCCAGCGAAAGGTGACGCACTCGCCGGCCCGGATGTTGCTCCGGTCTACGGTAAAGCTGATGCCGGCGACCGGCGTCTGGGTCGGCGCGGGGGTAACGGTAGGCGCCGCGGGAACGGTGATACTCACCCTCAGGCGCTGACCAACGGCCATGCCCTGGCCGTTGACCATGAGCCACACGCCCTGGTAGCTGCCCGCTCTCAACGGTGCGACCAGGTTGACATAGACGTCGTAGATCTCGCCCGGCCGGATCTCGCGGCCCAGGGCGGCCGGCTGGCCGCCCATTCTGTCGCCGCCTGCAAAGACGAGCCGGTAGTCCGCGCTCCAGGCGCAGGTGCCCGTATTCTGGACCCGCCAGCCCTTGCTGAAAGCCTGGCCGGGCTGCACCTCGCCATCCTGCGTCAGGTGCTCGACCAGGGCCATGCCGTCGGTGCACGGCGGCTGAGGGGCGGGCGTGCTGGGAAAACTCGTGGGCGCCGGCGCCGGCGTCGGCAGAACCTGCGGCAGGCCGAGGTAGCGCTGCGCCAGTCCGGCAATGGTGCCGTCGTTGTACATCCCGGTAATCGCCTCGTTCAGCCTGGCCTGAAGCGCAGCCGCCCCCATGGGCAGGGCCACCGCGTAGTGCTGCCGGCCCTGCCCTTTGGCAATCAGTTTCACGCCTCCCTGCTCCACAAACGCCTGGGCCGCCTGGGCATCCAGGATCGCCAGGTCGACGCGGGCATCTCGCAGGTCGCGAATGAGGTGTTCCGCCTTTTCGTAGGCAAAGAGATTGTCGGGCGACATGCGGCCGGGGTCGATCAGCGTGGTCTGGACCCAATCCTGATAGACGGTATTGAGCTGCACGCCGACCCGGTAGGCCGCCAGGTCACCGGTGGAGCCGATGGCGATGGCCGAATCCTCTTGGGCCAGCACCCCGTCCTCCGCGACCAGGTAGACGTTGCTAAAGTAGAAAAGAGCCTCCCGCTCTGGCGTGCGCGAGATGGCGGCGATGGCGGCGTCAAGCTGGCGCTGGACGAGGGCCGGGCCAAGGCCGTCGAAGGCAAAGTCCTCGTATTCGATGGCTACGCCCAGGCGCCGGCCGATCTCGTCCATGAGGGCGACGTCAAACCCGTCGATCTTACCCTGTCCGACAAAGAAGGCGAAGGGGGGATAATCGGCGGATGTGCCCACGACCATCTTGCCCGCGGCGGCGACGCGGTCCCACGAACCGTCGGCAGCCGGTGATGACTCGGGCATTTCGGCTTGCGGTTGGTAAGGAATAAACGCTACTGCCACCTTGCCCTGAGCATCCAGGAAGCGCAGTTGATCTGCCTCCAGCTTGAAGCTGCTCGCCGATTGCATGGCGCTCAGAAAGAAGGCTTCCTGGTCCATCACGCCCTCGGGGCCTTCGCAGAACATCGTCGTCGCCGCGGCCGGCGCGATGGACAGCGAGTTGCCATTCAGGGTGTAGCCGGCGGTGTAGCGATTGCAGCCCGCCAGGCCACTGACGATGCTCTCCTCAGGGGATGCACCGGCTTCGAACGCGGCCGTCAGTTGCGTATCGGCCAGAGGTGAGGCGAGACTGCCTCCCTGGCCAAGCGCAAAGGACCGCGCCTGCCACCTGGTCCCGGCCAGTGGATCGGCCATCGCTTCTGCGTCGCCCCGATTGGCGAGCCACATAACCGCCAGCACAACGCAGCCGATGATGGCCAGGACCGCCACAGCCCCGATCAGGATTCTGGCGTTTTTCGACATGGTTCCTTCTCCCTTGCGATCCCGAGACGCACATCCAACCGGCACGTTTTGCTCAACGCGATCACAACAGTGCATCCTCGACGGAACCAACGGGCTTGCTGCGCAGATTCGAGACCAGGATGTAGACGCTGATCATCAACACCCAGGCCGGAAAGATCAGGGTCACCCACAAGCTGTAGCTGATGGTCAACAGTAGAACGAGCGCCAGCCCATAAGTCACAAAGGCCAGCCAGCGTGGCATGATGTGGGTGCTGACCGAGATGGTGCCCAGTGAGATCATGAACACGCCCGCCATGCGAATGGCATAGACGTTGCTGATCCGCCACATGATCACCCGGCCGAAGGTGTAGATGCCATTTTCGACGAGTTGCTCCGGTATGATGGCATAGGTGGTCAACAAGCTGCCGGCCAACCCTGCCGACACGAACATCATGGCCAGATACAGCAGGCCGCTACCAAGAAAGACGCTCGAAAAAAAACGATCTTCAAAATGCCCGATGCGGTCGCGCACCACGCCGATGAACCACAAAAAAGCAATGCCGGCAAAGGGGGCCAGGCTCAAGGCCAAGGCAACCCTGCTGCCCTGCTCCTCAAGCCATCTGCCGCCGTCGGCGGGATCCTCCGGGATCGAGATCCGGATGAGGACGACGGACACGGTCAGCAGCAGGGAAAACAGGATGCCGGCGATGGCAGCGGCCCGGGGCGTTCTGAGTCGCCGGTCGATCAAATGAGGCAATTCATCGTTCATCGTTCATCTCCTAGCGCGGCTTGAACGCCTGCCTGACGCTTGGCCGAAGCAGATAGAGGAGGATGCCCAGCGGAATGGCAATGCCCAGCAGGCCGCACGCGGCGGCAAGGGGCCCGCCCCCCCAGATGCCCAGAATTCCCTCCACGACTGTCAGCGCTACGCCGACCAGCGCCAGGGTCCACGCCCATTTTTTCGTGGTCAGTAGGCCAAATGCGACGACCAGTTGTACGATGGCAGCGATCATGCCCACAATGCCGGACCAGGTGGTCGACATGCCGAACGTCGCCACCCCTTCGGCGCTGAGAACCCCACCTAGCAGGTTGCTCAACCCACCCACGCCCAGCACCAGGCCGCTCCACAGCAGCGAAAGCAGGCCCAGGATGATGTACAGAACGACGATCACAGTGATACCCGCCGGTCTCTTCACTTATCTCCTCCACGGCTACTTTGCGCAGCCTCTCAGCCTGGTCCCCAGGGGCTTGCCCCGGACCGGCATCTCCACGCCGGTGGCCCGCTGTCTCAAACATCCGAGTGCAATACGCTAGAAGCGCACTGCACCCGGATCAGTCCGGCTGTCTAGGCGAACGCGGCGTGCCGGTCCCCGCTCACGACTCGCCGTTGCTTGAACGCCTGCAAGATCTCGGCGATGCCACCAATGATGGCAAACATCCCGACAACCCAGATGAAGGTCAGCATCGTGGATGGGGTAGTCCAGTTCAGAATCAGGATGACGCCGAAGATGATGCTGAGGGCGCCCCAGATACCCATCCCCCAGCCGCCCCCTCGGAAGGCGAGTAGCAGTTGGACGGCGCCGCTGATGAGGCCCTGAATGCCGAGAAACAGGATCAGGAACGCCGGAAGGGCTACGGCACTGGCAATAGGATGGCGCATCACAAAGATGCCCGCCACGATACCGAAGACCCCTGTGAAGAGCTTCCAGCCCCAGGCCGAGCGGTCGAGGAACATGCTGACCAGGACGAAAATGCCCTGGACGAACCAATACAGGCCGAGTACCCAGGCAAAGGCGATGGTCGTCTTTATGGGATTGGCCAGCAACAGGATGCCGACGCTGATGGTTAGGATGCCCCCCATCAGGATCAGCCACCAGGGACTCTGTCGAGTCTCAAAAGTCATTGCATTGTCCATTTTTCTCTCCTCTTCTTCTAGTCAATGCCTACATTTGCAGGTTGCACCCCTCCCTCGAAGAGAGGGGCATGCGCCTGGGCCGCCGGCAAGGGCTGGCGGCGGAGCGCCAGCCAGGCAGCCCCCAGGCCGAAAATGGTGACAGTCACCTCGATGGCGCGGCCCATGATCGGGATGGACCGCAGCGCGACGTACAACACCAACCCCAATAACAGGGGCAGGATCCGATATTCCAGGGAGGAGGGAGCCACCCTCTTCAGGATCAGTTCACCCACCAGCACCGCGACGATGGCCTTGCTGCCGTACAGCACGATCAAGGCAAAGGACGAGGCGACCAGGATCAGGCCCGGATAGCCGATGCCCCACAGCAACAAGGTTAGCTCCCACAGCGTCAGCACACCCAGCCAGATGCCCAACACCAACAGCAGCACGGCCAACAGGATGGCGACGGCCGCGCCGTTGAGGGCGATGGTCAGGGCTACCAGGCCCAGGCCGGCGGCCGGCAGCGGCTGGCGGATTAATCGGTCCGCGGGTCGCCGGATGAGGACGGGACGCAGCCAGAGGACCAGGGCGCCGATCAACAGCAGCACCACCAGGTCGGCCAGGCGCGCCACGAGCCACCCCGGGATGCCCGCGGCCGTCGTGGCGTCCGCTGCGGCCGCCCCGCTCTGCCCCAGGCCTGAAATGGCTGCCATCGCCAGTGCCGGCGGTTTTTCTCCACCGGAGCTGACAAAGAACAAGGCAGCGCCTGGCGCAACAGGGACAGAGGGGGCGGTACCGGGTGCAGGCACATCTACGCCGCCGCCGATCTGCCCGTTGAAGGTCAGCAGCAGAATCATGGCGTTCATCGCCCGCCCGATGTGTGACGAGATGCTGCCCCGGACGCTGGCGGCCACCAGGTCACGCCCGATCCGCGATCCTTTCTGGCTGTCCAGCAACAAGCCGGCAAAGTGCGCGCTGTGCCTGACATCCGCCGTCGATCCCAGTGTCAGGGTGCGAGCCAGGGTGTACACGCTGCCCCCCACCTCACCGTTGACGGTGACGGTGCGAGCCAGCGACACCACGCTACCGGCAACGGGGCCGTTGACGGTAACCGTCGAGCCGACGGCCAGCAGGTCGCCGGTTATTGTGCCGTCGATCACCACATCGGTGCCCCGGATGAGCACGTCATCGTCGATGACTTGCCCGGACGGCACCGTGTCGCCGACGATGGCCCAGCCGGCGCGTGCCGGCACGGCTGCAACCAGCCAGATGACAAGAGCCAGTGCCAGCACTGCAAGCATTTGTGCAGGCACCTGTGTGCCCACGTGTACTCGCACCTGGACGCCGCGCCCAGCCTGCTGGCCGGCTCGATTCTCCTTGACCAGCTCGCTGCTCCTGCCGGCAAAGCCATCCGTTGCAACCACTGCCATGCCCGGCTGGATTGCCTTTGACGGGCGGTCGATACTGATCTCGGTCACCTGTTGCTTCCTTTCACCATCACAAGGCCACCGGCCTTTCGGCGATCGTGTCGATCACCTGCTATGAACGCTTGCTCAGAATGTCACGCAGTTGCTGCTCTGTCTCTGTTGCCAGCGAGGTGTGGTAGACGTGGCCCTTGTAAGGCTTTAGCGCTGCAAGGGCGACGTTGAGACTCGCCTCCCGCACCAGGACAAAGATCGCCGAGCTATCGGGGTTCAACGCTCCCGCCACTTCCTGGACAAACTTTCGATCGACGCCAAGGTCCACCGTCTTGCCCACGACTATCCCCGCGAGGGCCCCGGTGATCAGGCCGGCAAAGGGGAAAAAGACGCTGCCGATCAACAGCCCCAGCACGCCTCCGCCCACAGCCCCTACCTTGACGCCGCGATCCATCTCGTTTTTGACGTGTATCTTGCCTTCTGCGTCCTTGACGACCATGGCAGAATCGTCCAGGCTCAGCAAGCCCTGCTTTTCGATGCTGTGCAAGGTCGCGAGCACGTTCCCCGCCTCCTGCGCATCGTCAAAGGTAAGTACAATCAGGTTCGACATGTTTCCTCCTCGTATCCCTTATCCCGCACCCGCCCCAACGGCGATGGTGCGCGCCACTTCGTCCTTCAGCTCCTGGCGAACGATCTGTGCGCCAAAATCCTCCAGGCTGTCCACGAGTTCACTCACCCACTTGTGCTCGATGACGGCGATGATGGCCGAGCTCCCGGGCTTCATCAGCTCACCCATCTCCTTCAGCTCCTTGTCGCTAAAGCCCAGGTCGATCACCTTCCCGCCCAGCGCGCCGGCGGCTGCCCCCAGGACAATCCCGCCGATGGGGCCGCCGGCCAGAATGCCCAGGATGCCGCCGGCGATCGCGCCAATACCCGCACCGCGCCTGACGCCCTTGATCTCGGCCGTCTCTTTGAGTTTGAGCTCGCCGTCGCCGTTCTTGGTGATCACGGCCGCGTTCCACACGCCGATGAACCTGAGCTTCTCCAGTTCCTGGATTTCGCCAAGCACCTCACCGGCACGGTCCTCTTCCGGAAAGGCTGCCACGACCAGTTCCACCGGATTGCGCATGACTGTTCCACTCCTTTCTGATGGTTGGTAAACTCTTAGCGGTTTCCGAAAAGACGCCTGCGATTGCCATAGGCACCGCCAGCGTTAGCACTGATGTCGATCAGCAGTGCGATTCCGATCCACACCCAGTCAAGGCCCTGAACGCCTTGCCCGGGACTCCAAACGGCGAGATACATCAGCGTGGTCCATGGCAAGAACACAAAGCCAAGAATCGGCAGGATTACGCTGTTGAAGGCGAGATTGAATCGCATCGGGTTGACAAGCCACCACACCACCGTAGCAACTCTGGGACCAAGCAAAAACAGAAGCGTGACCAGGCAGCACATGTTCCCTCCTCACTTCACCTGGATCTCGTGCAGCGGCGCGTGTTTCCGGATATCTCTTTTTCCGCGCCCGGGCTCCACGCACGCCGGGGCGGTGAGTGGCACTCTCCTCGGAACGGAGCTACCGTTGCAGTGGCCTCACCCATTCGATGTCTCCCACAAAGAGCGACCCACTGGGCGTCCGATCGAAAAGCAGTGCGATTTCGCGAATGCCGGCCAGATCGATTCCGCCGAACTCATTCAGCGTCCACCGGATGGTGATCATGGGCACCGGACCGGTGAAAAACTCGCCGGAAAAGTCGTCTTGCTGCACCAAGCCGGCGGGGAATGCCAGGGCCGGCTCACCGGATCGGGTTGACACCGCGGCGCGGTTGCCCGCGCGGTCGGTCAACTGCAGCGTAAAAGCCTGCTCGGCGTGCGCAGAGTTCAGCGGGGACAGCGGGTCGACGGCCGCCCGCAGGCTGAGCGTCGTGTAGCCGCTCAGGTCGCCCTGGCCCGCCGGCAGGGAGAAGCGCCACACCCCACCCGGCCCTGCCCAGGACACCACCACCAGGGCCGGCTGGCCGGGCACCGTCACATTGACCCGACGGCATGGCTCGCTGCCGGGCTGCGTGGCTGGGGTGTAATGACCTTCCGGACAAAAGTGAGCCGTGATGCCCTCTTCTGTCACCGCTCCGCCCACCAGGTTCGTCGCCAGCTCCTCCGCCGTCGCGGGCACCAGCAGCGTCTGCCGGTTCTCTGCGGCTGCCATGGCTGCCACCCGTGCCGGCAACCCATACAACTCGTCCGGTGCAGGGGCCTGCATGTCAAGGCCCAGGCGAGTCGTTGCCTCACTCACCGCCGCCAGATCCTGGCTCCAGATGGTAGTCAGGAAATCGGCAGCATAGTCCACCAGAAAAGCCTGCTGCACCCCTGCTTCCAGGATCGGCTCACAGTCGGGCCGGCCTGCACCGCTTGCACCGCGAAAGGGATCGTCCGGCAGGAGCTGGTTAAAGTAGTTGTGGTTGCCGCGCGCCAGCCAGGCCGACGTCGCCCATTGCGCCTGCTGTGGGGCCAGCCGTGCCGCTTCGTAAAAGTGCTGCCCCTCCTGACTGATGACGTCTCCGTCACAGTTTGGCAGCACGATGGCCATCGGCACCGGGGAACCGCCGGCGGGCTCGAGTGCGGTGGCGGTCGAGGCGAGTAACAGCACACCGGTTGCCGGTCCATAGGGCAGGCTCGCCGCAGCGCCGCCCTCATCGTATAGCTGGCGCGCCAGGCGCAGGCTCTCTTCACCGCCCTGCGAGTGACCCACCAGGGCCAGGCGCCCCACATCGGCCCGGCCGGCCAGCTCCAGGCCAAAGTCGTTAGGGCCACCGGCTGCGGCAGCGGCCAGGGCGCCCAGGTGCAGGTCGACCAACTGCCGCAGCCGCTCGCCCGGTACCGGCTCGCCAAAGCCAAAGGTGTTCTCGGCGTTGATGTTGATCGACAGCGCCACATAGCCCCGTGCAGCCAGCTCGCGCGCCAGGTACGCAAAGCCGCGGTAATTCGGCTGCTCCACCTCGGGGTCGCACGGCCAGCGGTCCACGCCCATCTCGTCTGTAGGACAGCCGTGGTGGTTGCCGTGCAAGATGAGGACGACGGAGTAGGGCCCACCTTCTCCAGCGGGTACGGCGATGAGGCCGTTCAAACGCACCGGCATCGTTCGGAAACGCTCTCCCTCAGGGAACCGCTCCTGGATGACGGTTCCCTCGCCCAGGTCATACTCGACAGCGGCCGGGTCGTCCAGATGAGCGGTCGCTTGCGGCTCGACAGCCAGCGCAGAGGTCGGCGTCGCCCCCTCTGTCGCCTGCACCGGCCCGGACGATGGCGCCGGTATTGGGACACACGCACCCAACACCAGCACGATCGCTGTCAAGGCCAGAAAACCGGAGCCAAGCTCTTTCCTCAACCTTCTGCTCCCAAACCGGCACCTGATGCATTCTGATCTGCTGGTCAGGCAACAGGGCAGCGCTCTGTTACCCAACCCCAGGTTCGTCAGCGGCCAGTTCATTCGATGGGTTTTCTAACCCCATCAGCAGCTTGGCCTTGAGAACGCCGAACTCTTCCTCGCTGATCGCCCCGGCCTGGCGCAGTTCGGCCAGTTTTTGCAGCTCGGCGATCAGCCCCTCGGTGGAGCCGACGTCAGCGGCCGGCGCTGTCGCGACCGGTTCCACTGCCGCCGGTGGTTGTTCCTCCTGCGGTGCAACCACCTGCTGTGCAACCGCCTGTTGCACAGCGGCATCGATCTGGGCCTGCTGTGCGACTGCCTGGTGATGGGCCTGCTGTTTCTTTGATGCGACGACAGAGGTCGTCACCGCCGTCGCCGTGCCGGCAATCACGGCCGTACGTGCAGCGGTTCCAATCAGGCTGGGACGTCCACTTCTCGTTCTTCTCATCGGGATCCTCCTTTTTACGCTGAGGGGGGTGCGATCACCCACTTGCTGGCTTCGATGAACGACTGTCGTACCGTTTCCACCACATCGTTGGGAATGCGCACGTTCACCAGCACTTCTCCCTCGGCATTTCGAATGGATTGGGCAAAACGCGTCGCCCACACGTTCTCGAACAGCATTGCCGCCGCCGTGCAGTTGTTTGGCAGGTCGAAGGCCGCCAGCACCAGATCCTCCTCGGAGAGAATGCCGGCGTACTCGCAGTTCAGCCTGGCAAGCGCCTGGGCGACGTCGTCTTTCAGTTCGCTCGCCTCAAAGATTGTGATATTCCCGGGCGCATCCTTGCTGATCACGGCCAGATCGATGATGCGAACGAGCCCGGTGTCCGTCAGCTCGTTCAGGGCCGGGACGATCTCGCCTTTGAACCGGTTGCCCTCGAACGCCACAACCAGATATTCAACGGGTCCTAATGCTTCTGTCATCTAGTTCCTCTCCTAATGACGTTTGGCGCCCTCTCTGCCGTCAGTGCAGCCGATCTGCGCGTGACCCCACTGACGGCAACAGGCGATTCGTTATGATCTCGGGCGCGCTCCTTACGGCACTCGTGTTGCCACGATCGCGATCGCGTCGCCGGCGGTGCGCATTTCGAGGGCGTCGCCGGCGATGCGGAAGGTAGCCACCTGCTCGAGTATCATCAGGAACTCGGCCTCTTGTCCCATGACACCCTCTGGCTCTGCGCATGTGAGGGACGTGGTGGCTGGCCGGCCGATCGTGATGCTGTTGTTGTTGTTCAGTTGATAAGGCGTGAAGAAGTTGTTGCAGCCGGCGTTGCCGCTCATCTGCCCATCCGTGCTGAAATCGAGGCCGATGCTGCTGCCGTCGAGCAGCGTGGTCAGGGCGCCCTGGCCGTTGTTAAGGTTGACCACCTCCCAGCGCGTCCCCGCCAGCGGATCGGGCGCCAGGGTTGGCACTCCTGTTGGCACAGGGCCCGCCACGTTGATGGTCACCTCACGGAAGGTCGTCGTTCCATCGCGCATCAGGACACGCATCTGGTAGGTCGTCGTGGTTTGAAGGCAAACCGGCTCACTGCCCTGGCCGGTGCGCGGGAAACGATAGTACCGCTCACCTTGCGGATAGACCCACACCCCCTGGACATTCTCCACCGTCCAGCGGAGCGTCGTGCACTCGCCCTGCTGTATGCTCGTCCGGTCGGCCCAGAAAGAAATCTGCGCTACAGGCGTCGCCGTCGGCGGTGGGGGTGTTGCCGTCGGTGGCACCGGCGTGAGCGTTGCAGCGGGCGGCCGGACCCGTGTTGCCGTAGCGGGTGGCGCCGCTGTTGGCGGCGTACCGACCGGCGCCACGCCTGGCGGGCGCACCTCGATCACAGGGACGTTTTCCACGTTCATGGCCAGGACAAGATTGGCCGATATCCAGCCGGTGCCACCGGGCGCGGAAGGTACGGAAATCGCCCACCAGCGCCAGTCGACATCCCGGCCGATGATCTCGCCTTCGTCGCCATCCCGGGCAAACCCGATCACGGCATAGCCGGCGCCAGGCCCTTCGTGAATCGTGGCGCCCTGGGGCGCCGTGACGCGACCCCGCGGCCCGGTGGGGGCGGGCTGGGTTAGATCGAGCTCACTTTTGCGGATCATCATGACAGCGATCTGGTCGGCGGCCGTGCGCATCTCTAGCATCTCGCCGTCGATGCGGTACCTGGCAGCGCTCTGAAGCGCAGCCAGGTACGCACCCTCTTGCTCCATCACGCCCGTGGGTTCTTCGCAGAACATGAACGTGGCGCCCGGTTGGCCGATCTCGATGACATCGTCCGCGACCGAGTAGCTGGCAAAGTAGTTGTTGCAGCCGGCATTTCCGCTCACGGCGCCGTCCGCACCGAAGTTGGCCGAGATCTCGGTGCCACCAAGCAGGCCCACCAGCGCCTCCTGGCCGTTGTTGTACGAGATCACGTTCCACGACGAATCGACCAGGCCCTGCGGAACAGGCACCAGGATCGCCAGATTCTCATTGCCGTTACGTAGGATCAGCTCTTCTTCGCTGGCAGTGAACTGCTTAGTTGCAGCCAGGGCGCTCGTAAAGAGCGCAGCCTGGTTCATGATCGGCTCGTCGCACGCCATCATGGTCGAGGCCATAGGCTGGTCGAAGGTGAGACTGTCACCATTCTGCTTAAAGCTCGCGACGAACCGGTTACAGCCGTCCGACCCGGACGCGGCGCGGTCGACGTCAAACCGGAGGGTCACGATGGTGCCCGCCAGTGGTACATTGTTGCCAAGCCGGCTCAACATCCAGCTCGTGCCGATCAAGTCGGTGCTGGCAACCTTTCCAGGGAGCGGTTGGCATCCAACCAATGCCAGCAGCACAAGTCCGAGCAGGGCAACTTTTATGTGGATTCTCATGAGAGTAACTCCTTACACCGGAGACTGGCGGCCCGCGGCTTTCGCTGCGGGCCGCCAGTCTCCGATCATTGTTCAGTCCGCCGCGCCAAAAGCGGCCTGCAGCTTGGCCTCGTCTTCCTTGGACAGCGACGTTTGCAACACCTGGACGTCGAAGTGACCGACTTCGTCCATCACCTTGTCCTCGACCCAGCTATTGACCAGCAGGAAGAGGGCCGAGTTGCCGGGTTCGATGGCATTGCCGACCTTTTTGATAAAGCCATCGTCGACGCCATAGTCCCGCAGCGCGCCGCCCAGGGCGCCGCTGACGGCGCCGAAGGCCAGGCCCAGCCAGGGAGCCAAGAAGAGCAGGCCGACGAGCATGCCCCAGAAGGCCCCACCCATGGCGCCGGCCCCCACCAGGTTCACCGCCTGCCTGACCTTGACCTTGCCGTCCTGCCGCCGCACGACGACGGCGGCGTCGGCCAGATCGATGAGCTGCAGCTTTTGCAGCCCGACCAGCTTGTCGCGCATTTGTTCCGCGCTGGCCTCGTCCTTGAACGCGAGTACGACCATTGTTGCCATTGTCTAGCTCCTTTCACTACTCAGGATGTATTAGTTGAGAGTGCGCTTTTCTCTCACGACTCGACCGAGATGCATTCGACCGATAGCACCGGCAGACACAGGCTATAAAGCACGTCAAAGACCCCTGCCAGGGCCGCCTGATCCAGCAACACCCCTTCCAGCGTTGTCACCGGGCCTTGCTCAGGCGTAACTGTCGTACTGATGGCCATCCCTCCCAAGCGTGGCGACCAGGTTTCTTCGAGTTGGCCCTGGACCCGTATGCGATAGGTCGCTGGCTTGTGCAGGCTGAGCCTTGGACAGATTCTTGTCATTCCATCACCCCGCGCAGTGGCCAGATTCGGAACAATCACACAGCGGCTTGGCTATAGACTCGGACACCCGGGCTGGCACCGCTTGAATAACCTGGGCCAATACCTGGCACCAACTATATTTGTTCGCGCAGGCCAGTACAACCCTAAGAACAGAGTAGATTCTCAGTATCTCCATCTTGCATAGAGCTCCTGGTAGCCTTTGACACAGGGTGGCCTGGCCTCGATCCGGGCTGATGCACGGCGCCGAGGGTGGCACTGGCACACTGTCATGACTGGCCGACTGCCCAACGCTTGAGCACCGCGTGCAGGCTGGCAGCACCGACGATGGGCCTCTCAGGCGGAGGTAAGTCGCCCGGAAACATCAAAAAGGGCCGAGTTTGCCAGCCACCAAGCCCTCCGTGCGATCCGATCAGTTCTTCAAAGGCCGCCACCTCTCCGGTCTCGGGGTCGTAGAAACTACTGACCAGAATATCGGGCGCATCGGCAAACCGGTCGGTCCGGCCGAGGTGTGCGGCGGCGTTCGGACCGAAGACGGTCAGCGGATCCTCCCCTTCCACGTCCCCGTTGGCCAGGTAGCTCCGCCCGCTGGCGCCGATGACGACAGGTCCGTGCGTCTGGGAGTGGACCAGGACAAAGCCGACGCCCTCGTGCTGCGCCAGACCATCCAGCAGGCCGGGATAGACCGATTCTATCTGTTCCATGCTTGCTCGCTCGTCGAGCAGCGTGGAATAGATCAGCCCGAGATTGCCCGAGGCCAGAACGACGATGTGGGAAGTGGCGTCTTCCGCCTGGCTCGCGTCCACTTCCTGGGCCTCCGGGCCCAGGTCCACGCGACTGTTTCGGGTGCGTCTCATCAGTAGGCGGCGGATCGGGCCACTGACGGCCTGGCGCTCCTGGTTTATCGTCTCGGTCAAAAAGACGTTGACGTGCTTCCAGTCCTCATGCACGTCCACATCGCCTTGCACGTGGAACCTGTCGGTGGCCAGTTGCTGGACGAGTTCCTCCAGGCTCAGCCCATAGCGTTGCTTGAAGGTTGCACCACCGCTCTGGCCATGATCCGATAGCAAGACAAAGTGATAGGGCCGCGGCGCTTGCCGGGCAGCCCTCTCAAGGCGGGCGATCTGTTGGTCGAGCTTACGCAGCACATCAAAGGCATCTTCTGACTCGACGCCCGAGTGGTGCGCCACCTCGTCATAGCCCACAAAAGTCGCATAGGCCGACGGTACGCCGGCAAACATGTCACCGATGAGGGTGTCGACGTTCAACTCGCGCATCACCACGGTGGTAAAAGCCCTCAGCAAGGGGTACTTGCCGCCGCGCTTTTTCCGGTCCAGGATGGGATAGACCCCCTTGCGCCGCGCCTGCCAGAATTGCCAGATCTCGAGGACGATTTCCCACCCGGTCTTCAACAGGGTCCGGGAAAAGTTGTATGGATTGACAAAATAGGCATAGAAGTCGGCCACGTGAAAGCGCGACAGGTCTGTGACCACGCTGGCCGTGAGCATGACGTTGAGCGCGTCACCCGAAAAGAGGTTCCCGCGGCTGGCACCCCCTTTGGCCAGCAAGCCGTTTCCATCGGAACACGCGGCCTCCAGCCAGGCAACGTCCTGCGGGCTGCTGGACGAGACTATCCGTTTGCGCGCCCGGTTCCACCAGCGGAAGGCGGGGATGTTCTCATTGTTGCCGTGCAGAATACCCGCCTGGCTGGCCGAGGTCTGAGAAGAGAGATCGGTCTCCCAGTCGGTCAGGAGATGGCTACCCCTCTCCAGCCAGTGGGCCAGGGTCGGGGCATAGCCCTCGCGGATGGCCTGCTCCAGCACCGGCCGAGCCAGGCCATCGATCTCCAGAAACAGAACACCAGGTAACTCGTTCTCGGCGGCTCCGGCGCCGGCGGCCCGATGCCTGCGGCTGCGCATCCGTCGCCCCACAACGTTGCGGTACCAAGAGTTGTCGTCGTCGATGGTCAGCAGGCTACTGAGGATGGTGTTAATGGCGGTGAGGCCCAGCGTCAGCCAGATGGCCGGCCACAGGCGTGTCACGGAAAAGCCATCGACCAACTGACTCGCCAGCAGTACCAGGCCCGCATTGAGCACCAGGGACAAGAGGCCCAGGGTAAGCACGGCAAAGGGCAGAATGAGATAGCTGAGCAAGGGCCACAGCAGCCCATTAAGGACGCCAATGGCTGCCACCGCCAGGACGGCGGCCATCAGGCCGTCCACCCGCACACCAGGCAGCAGCCAGGCCATAAAAAACAGGCCCACCACCTCTATGGCCCAGATGACTGCGAGGCGGATCCCGAACCGCAGCAGTTCTCTTTTTCGGGGATCCGGGATCCGCACGCTGGTAGATCGAGCCCTGGTGCTGTTGTCCAAGCCTAGCGACCAGGATGAGCCATCATGTCGACGGCCACGCTGATGGCCAGGATCAAGATGTCGTTTTGGCCCGGCCTGATGCTCACACCGTACGTGTCCCGGATGCGGAACCACTTCTTCGAGATTTCGGCGACCAGGTTGGGGCCTTCTCCGATGTTGTACTCGTGATCCAGCACGCTGCCCTGCACCTCCAGGTCCGGGCCATCGCCGATCTTCACGGTCCACCGGTCGCGGAGCGGGGTGATGAGCGCCTTTTTCACCACGGCCAACACCTGGCCCTGGGGGCTATCGATGCTCATGGTGTCCTTAATGCGCACGATCCGTTCTTGGATCCTGAGGAGCTCGTTGCCCTGCATGTCGCGAAAAATGAGAGTGTCGCGAATGCGCAGCATCTTGCCATCGACGTGAAATACCTTTTGCCCGGCCGAATTTTCGATATCAAAGTCATCGCCAAAAGCCACGACCCTTTGCCGCATCCTGTAGCGTGTCGGTCTGACCCGGGGTTCACCCGTACGGCGGACTTCCCGCCGCTCCTCGCGGTTATCCTGCCTTCTTTCTGCTCGTACTCGTCCTCTCATTGCAACTCTTCCTTTCTTTTGTATCTTTTTGATGGGAGGTTCTCCCCCTTGTAGGCTGACAAACCCAAGACAAAGATCGCCATCTGGCCAGCAATTAACCATACCAAAGCCACGGTGAGCAGCAGCGAGGCAGCGTCCAGCCAGAAGGTCAACCCCGACTTCAGATCCGACACCCTGGTGCGCAAAGCCGATGCCCTGGCATCAGCTCCTGACACGGCTGTCTCGATGCTCGCCAGCTCCGTATCGATCCTCGACGTTCCCTGGTCCAGCTTTGTCACAACGCCCGTGATGGCTCCGTCGCGGGCGGCACGCACGCCGACGCGGATCTCTCGCACGCCCTCCACCAGGCTCGTCACGCTGGCGGCCAGGGACTGAAGTGTGCCGTCCTCTGCCACCGAATCACCAATGGAGACGAACGGCAGTGTATTGAGGGTCTGGATGGTGTTTTGCGCCACCAGGACCGTCTCGCGGAACGATTGCACAGTACCGCGGACCTCCTCGACCGCCGGTGCAATGCCAAGATCGAGCCTATCCCCAATGGCCCTCAACAGGACCGGATCCTCCAAATTTGCGACCGTCGTTGCGACGGTCTCATCAAAAGCCTCAAGCCGCTCTCGAGCACCGCCTACTGCTGTATCCAGCTCCGATAGAGCACTCTGGGTGTTGACGAGAACCACGTCGAGGCCGGTCAGGGCCCGAACAATGCTGTCCGTCAGCATGCTGTTCACGAGCCACGTGCCCACGATGCCGATTGCCAGGAGGATGATCAGCAACACACTTAACGCCATTGCCACCGCGGCAAGTATCCGCTGCCAAAGCATGATAGAACCTCATTCGTTTGTGATCGACTCTCCATCCCCGACTCGGAGAAGGGAACATGGATCCGCTACTCATTTCTGCTTCAAAGTCCCGCCCACAAGTCAGGAGCTCGGGCCATCAAGCCCGCGTTGCGGCGCAACCCTGTTCCAACCGCCAATCGCGATATCTGCTCCAAATTCCGTACGTTCAAGTTGCAGGTTGACATTCTGGGTTGGGAAGGGCGACTCGATGCCCGCCTCGTCAAGGGCATGCTGCAGGGCGGTGTGGACACGATCGATCACGCGCCGCGTGTCGACGTAGGACTCGATCCACCACCTCACCCGAAAGATCATGCCCGAATCTCCCATCTCGTTGTACAGGGCATCTACCGGCTTGTCGGGCAGCACCCCCTCCACTAGCTGGACTGCCTCGATGATGACCCTGCGCGCAGTCTCAACGTCGGTGCCATAGGCAATGCCCACGTGGGTCTCGATCCGGTACCTGGGGTCGGGATAGGTGTAGTTGACCACCTGATTGGCACCGATCACCGAGTTGGGCACGATGACCATGCGATTGTCGCGAGTGCGGATGCGTGTCGTGCGCAGGCCGATGTCGGTGACGTCGCCCCAGGTACCGATGCCCTGGATCTCGATGCGGTCGCCGATGCGAAAGGGCCGGTCGACCAGGATGATAAAACCGGCGATGGCGTCGGCGATGGTGTCCCGGGCGGCCAGGGAGAAGGCCAGGCCGCCCAGGCCCAACGCCGTGGTCAGGGCGGTGACGTTGATGCCAAAGTGGGCCAGAAAGATGGTCGCGCCCGCGATGGATACCACCACGCGCGCCACGCGAACCAGGAGGGTGATGATCGGAGCCAGCTCTTCCCCGCGCCCGATCCCTGCCGCTCGTCCAGTGCTCCATCGATCGGCCAGGTCGATCGCCCGCCACAGGATGCGAAAGGCCAAGACCAGTATCAATACGAAATAGATGTCCAGCAGAAATGTTCGAACCGCGGGCCCCAGAAAGGCCAGCCGGACGGTGGCGAGCCGCACGCCAAGGAGGACAACCAACCACCGCAGTGCGGGCCCTGCCTGCTGCAAAAAGGCATCGTCGAACCCGGTTTGCGTGCGCCGGACGAGGTATGGCAGGGTCTTGAACGCCAGCCAGGTACCCAGCAGATAGGCGACCAGCACAAAGAGCAGAGAGATGCCCAGGTTGATCCAGTCGGCGGCGCGCAATCCAAGAAACTCGGTCCGGGCCAGCCCGACTTCGGTGGCCAGCACTTCTACCCCACTGACGATCAGTCCCGGCGTGGCGCTAGGAACGGGCGTTCGCGTTTGGACGATGCCCTCCAGCAAGCCGGCGGCGGTCGGCTCCGGTTCGCTCCCCCCGGCGCCATCCTCGAGTGTCGCGTCCTCGCCCGGAACCTCCCCTGTGCCTTCCGCTGTGACCTCGCCAGAGCTCACAGGCACCGGGTCTGGCGTGGCCCGTCGGCCTTCCAACAGGGGTGTTGCCTCGGGCAGGGGCTGCGCCTCCGGCGTTTGGGCGAATGCCACTGGCAGGCTTGCGATCAGCAGTAACAGCAACAGGGCCAGGGTCAGGGGCCATGTTCCTTTTTTCATCTTTCCGATCGGCCGCACGGGGCCGCTCCCACCCCTTTTCGGAATTAACATCGGGATTATTCACTCCTCAACTCGTGCCAGGGCGGGCTGCACCTTGCCACGTGTCTGGCGCTTGCGGCCTCTGCTCCCGTGCCGCTGGGTCGCGTTGCCACGGCCAATGCCCCTCGATTTCGACCCAATCCAGAGTGGTGTTGTCTACGCAACTGCCGGCAATCAGCTTGTGCAGCATATGCTCCACACCCCGATAGATGATGCCGGAGGGGGTTGCTCCGCCACGCCATTCATCCCGGCTCGCTGCGTCATCTTGGTGGTCAAAACCTCCTTCATGGCGCAGGCGTAGCGAACTGTCTCTGTAGATCCGACAGTGCTTGCTGGCTGATAGTGAGCAGACCCTCTTGCGACCGGTCCAAGTCCGCAATGAGCACCAGGATCGCAGACAGCACCAAGGCCAGGAGGATCCAGACCACGGCGTTTCGCTTGCCGTCCACGCTGCTGACGAGGCCGATCAGGAAAAAAGTCAGCAGCGCAGTGCCATAGAGCACCTGCCACATAAGCGGCCGGAGACGCAGGTTGGACACGGCGGCCAGCCGCTGGCTGTAGATGTCGAACATGTGATTGACGGCGTCCGCAAACGACTTGGCCGTACCGCCGTCAGGGCTTTGACTGGTCTGTACTTCCACGATCGACCATAGGTGGTCGTGGATCTCTTCAGACCGGCGGCGTGCTTCCTCCAGCCTGACCGAGTCCACAGCAGCCAGGCGCAGATCGACGTACTCGCGCAAGAGGTCACGCGCCTGCGTTCGATCCGGCTCGCCCAGAAAGCTGGTCCGCAGGTAGCTCGCTCCAATGGCGTTGGCATCGGCGATGACAAGCCCGCGACGTGTATCAGAATGGTTGACGGCAATGCCGATGGAGAAGGCGAGCAAAAAACCCAACAGGCCCAATAAGCCGGCCACCTCCGCCACCGGCATCGAGCCTTGCAGAAAAGAAGGATCGCGGCGCCGCAACCGAACCCCTAGGCGAAAACCGAGCTCGGCGGTGGGCAGCACCAGCCCTGCTGTCAGCAGGTAGATCGCCCAAACTGGCAAATGATCCAGGAGAGACATGGCCTATGCCTCCGACAGATCCGCTACCGAGCTCTTGGCGCGCCTGCCCAGCTCGCCGGCAGCCAGCATCAAAACGGCGAGGCCCACCAGACCCAGGGTCAGGACCATCATGGTCACATCCGGATTGTCGGCAAAATTGGCGGTGGCGACGACCAGGGCGGCGGCCAGATTGCGCTGGGCGGTACCCAGGCCCAGCACCGAGCGGGTCTGCGCATCCTTGCCCCCCAGAAAGTAGCCAATGGCAAACGTCCCGGCCAGGAATAACAGCGCGGCGATGAACCCACCCGTGCCGACGATGTCCAGCATGGCGCTCAGATTCGATAACAGGCCCGCTACCAGCAACAGGACGAGGGCAAAGGTCGATGCCTGCGCCATGTAGGGCTGAAGCTGGCCGGCGGTTGGCGAGTACCGCGCCTTGATGAACAGACCGACCGCTAGCGGGATCAACATCAGGACAATGAGCGAGTGGGCGATATCCCACGGGTTTACCGTAACACCCTGGATCAGAAGCGGCAGCATGATGGGCATATAGAGGACGGTTGTGACCATCAACAGCACCATCAAGCCGACCGACAGGGCGATGTTGCCCCGGGCGGCCTGGGCCAGCTTGGGCAGAAAGGGCG
>Ga0123333_10000945_pt1 | contig 30881 bp, 26 predicted proteins | sample BioC12SIPDNA_3_FD_89957 | JGI IMG/M metagenome (GOLD analysis project Ga0123333, IMG submission 89957) | Anaerobic biogas reactor microbial communites from Washington, USA - Biogas_R2_B C12 SIP DNA | ecosystem: Engineered > Bioreactor > Anaerobic > Unclassified | place: Washington, USA... | reverse complement strand
TTTTTTGACGGAGGCGATCCCCTTGATCCGACTTGATCAACTCCCCCAAGTGGCAGAGGAAACCCTGGGCGGTTTGCGCGCGGACCCGGGCCTGCTTAATGGCGCCGCCCGGCGCCCGGCCAGGGTCAGCGGCCCGCGCCGGGTACTTGCGTTTGCCCTTTCCCTGGCGCTGGTCATCGGCCTTGGCGCCCTGACCCTGGGCCGGGCACCCTCACAAACCATTCCCCAGGTCAGCCACCAGCAGGCGGGCCTGGAAAGCAGCCTGCCGGAGGGGACACGCTTTATCGCTGATGTGCCGCAGGGCAGCCTGGTCCTCTCCCGGGAAGCGGCCCCCGCCTACCAGGGCGTGTGGGCCAGGGGAAGCAGCGGTAATTTCCCCCTGATCCGACTGGATGGCCGGTATTACCGGCTGCTTAACAACCCCGATGACATCAGCTCCTTAACCGGCCAGGCCCTGGGCACAGTGGCCCTCACCACCGATGAGCCCGCCCTTGACCGCAGCGGGGAGACCCTCAGCAGCGTGGTGAAAGCCGGGGAAAGTGTCTATGCCCTTGACCACATGGGCGGCGGCGCCGTAGGCGCCATGGTGGATGGCCGGATGCGTGCCTTTCAGCGCGTTGCCTTCGCGGGCTTAGCCCTGGTGGGCGGCGAGTCCCTCCGGGATACGCTGCCCGGGGGTGCCCACGCGCTCCAGCTTTCAGGCGTGGGAACCGTCACCGATCCGGGCCTGGCCTCTCAACTGATGGATATCCTTATCTCCCAGGCTGTTTTCCAGGGAAACCAGCTGAACGAAACCGGCCAGGCGCTGTTGATTCAATATCCCAACGGCCTGGTGCTCCAGATGGCCGTCTCCGGTTCCTCGCTCAGCGCCTGCGGCACCTGGTCATGCCCCGCTTTCTTTGAGGCGTTTCGGGCCGCTGCGCAGTAACACCCCCCTCCTTTCCATTTCACGCGCCCTCCCGGTTGACGCCGGCGGGGGCGCGTGATATATTTGCCCGGAAAAAACAGGAGAAACGCCCGATGATGAAAAAAGCGCTGGCCGCATTTCTGCTGTGCCTCTTCAGCCTTAACGCAGGGGCACAGACCCTGGTACTGTCCTTTGTGGGAGATTGCAGCATTGGAGAAATCTCCGGCATTGCCAATCACCCCGGCACCTACACCCACACCGTGGATGAACAGGGTTTCGGCTGGCCTTTCTCCCTGGTACGGGATCACCTGGAGGCGGATGACTTCACCTTCGCCAACCTGGAAGTGTTGTTTACCCAAAGCCGCCAGCATGTGGACAAGCGCATCCCCCTGCGGGCGGACCCCAAATATGCCCAGGTGCTTCTGCACAGCGGCATAGACGCTGTGAACACCGCCAACAACCACTGCATGGATTTTTTTGACAGGGGCTATCGGGATTCCCTGGCGGCGCTGGACAGCATGGATTTCCAGCATTTTGGCACCACCCGGATGCGGGCGGACGCGGCCCACGACCGCCTGCTCCTCGCCCGGGCAAAGGGCGTCACCATTGGCGCTGTGGGCGTGTCCTACCCCCAGGAGAAGGACGCCCCTGCCATCATCCGCCGCGTCCAGGCACTTAAGTCCCAGGGCGCGCAGCTGGTGATCGTCAGCCTCCATTGGGGGCGGGAACTGCACAAACAGCCCCAGTTATGGCAGCAAAGCCTGGCTATGGCGCTCATCGACGGCGGGGCCGATGTCCTCTGGGGGCACCACCCCCACATCCTCCAGCCCGTCCAGGTCTATCAGGGCAAGCCTATTTTCTACTCCACCGGTAATTTCACTTTCGGTTCCATGAGCCGGGTGGACCCGGATACCGGTATCTTCCAGCTTCATTACCTCCTGGGGGATAAGGGCGATCCGCTCCTTTCCAGCATCCGGGTCATCCCCTGCCGCACCCAGGGTAAGCCGGACTATCGCCCATACCCCCTGAGGGAGGCAGCGGAGCAGCAGGCCCTGTTTAATAAGCTCCGCTGCACCCACCCGGTCAAGGAGATGGACAACCCTCCGGAGAGCTTTTTTACCACCGGCATCTGGACGCTGGCCCGATAATATATTTCCTCCCTGCCTTGCGGCGGGTTGATGACTGCCGTTTTTTTCTTGCCAGCGGGCGCGCCGGAACCGGGCAAGTGTGTAATGAGCGCCCGCCCCTCAAACGGAATTTTGAGCAGGCAGCCAGGGAAAACCACAGGCAGTAAAAAAGCCGCCGCTTTCATGCGGCAGCGATTTTCATCTCTGTTCTGCTTGCCTAAATGCGCTCAAAAAAAGCCGTGTCGTCCTCCCGGCGCAGGATCCCCTGGGCGTCAAAATGCAGCGGAGTGGGCTTTGACTGGATGTAGCGCAGGATTTCATCCATGCGGACGGATTCCTGGAAAGTCATCATGGTGAATGACACGCCGTGCTTTCGCGCGCGCCCGGTGCGGCCGATGCGGTGGAGGTAATACTCATTTTCATTGGGCAGATCATAGTTGATGACCGCCTCCACATCGTCCACATCAATGCCCCTGGCCGCCACGTCCGTCGCCACGAGAATGGGGAACTTGCCCCGTTTGAAGTCATTCATCACCTTTGTCCGCTGGCTTTGGCGGATGTCCCCGTGGAGCGCCTGGGCTTCATAGCCTTCCTTGATCAACCTGTCGCACAGGCGCTGCGTCATGAACTTGGTGTTCACAAACACCATCACCCGGTCATACTCATCCGAGTCCAGGAGATATTGCAGGGCTTCCATTTTTTTGTCCCGGGGGATCAGCAGGGTATGCTGGGCGATCTGGGGGCGGTTCTCCCGGGTGGCTTCCACTGTAATCTCCACCGGATCCTGCTGGTAGCGCCAGGACATGGTCATTACATCCCGGTTGGTGGTGGCCGAGAACATCACCAGCTGGCGGCCCACCGGCGCCATCTCGATGATGCGGGTCACGTCCTTGACGAAACCCATCTTGAGCATCTCATCCGCCTCATCGATCACCATGGTATGCAAATGATTGAGGCTCACATGCCCCCGATTCACCATGTCCAGCAAGCGCCCGGGGGTGGCCACCACGATCTGGGGCTTGCGCTTCAATTGGCTGATCTGCCGGGCCATGGGCTGCCCGCCATACAGCGCAGCGATCTTGATCTGGGGGATGAAACGGGCCAGCTCCGTCAGCTCCTGGACAATCTGCTGGGCCAGTTCCCGCGTGGGTGCCAGTACCAGCTCCTGCACCCGGGCTTCCTTCAGGCTGATGTACTCCAGCATCGGGATGCCAAAGGCCACGGTCTTCCCCGTGCCGGTGGGCGCGATGCCGATGATGTCTTTCCCTGCCATCATCAGGGGGATGGTTTCTTTCTGGATGTCGGTGGGGCTCTCAATCCCCATGTGGTCAAGCGCTTTGAGCACCTCATCGGATACATCAAGCGCGCGGAACTTGTCAACGGGCAATGCTTCAACCTCTTTTCTGGCGCCAGGCATCTCCCGGCCCAAATGCCATTATAGTCAAAGGCCTTTTACCCTGTCAATCAATCGCCCCCTCCCCAGCCAGCGCTTTCTCGATACATACCAGGCGGATACTGGGAAGCCCATTGAAATCACATGGCACAATACCGGATTCCGCATAGCCGTGTTTTTTATACAGTGCCCGTGCCGGCAGGTTTTTCTCGTTGGTGTCAAGCCGAAGCCAGGGACACCCCTTCTGCCTGGCATGGTTCTCAAAAAAGCGCAGCATGGCTCCCGCGATGCCCTGCCCGGCCCTGTCCGGGTCCACCACCAGGGTGTGGCATGCCATGACCTGATCCGCAGGGGCTTGATGCGCCCAGTCACACAGGGCATATGCGGGCAGCTGTTCCTGGTTGATCCTGATGGCAGCCAGGACCTTCCCTTCAGCCTCATACACATAGAGCTCCCCAGCCAATACCGCCTCACTGGCATCCTGTTCCGTGGGGTAAATGCCTTTTTTCCAGCCGGTGCATCCTTTCCCGGCCGCTTCCAGCGCGTGGATTTTGTCATAGATCCGGACGACGCCCGGGATATCTGCCTCGTATGCTTGCCTGATCATGTTTCCCCCTCCCCCATTCAGCCTGTTGAGTATCCCATACCCACCGCCCGGGCACAAGAAGCGGCGCATAGCGCTCCCTTGCCTATCGCCCCCATATCCGGTAATATGAAGTCAGAAAGCGCCGGCGCACGGCAATGGGAGGGGCAACATGAAAGCACTGCTTATCGGCGGCACCGGGAACATCAGCCTGGCCGTCTCACGGCTGCTCATCAAGGAAGGCTGGGATCTCACCCTGCTTAACCGGGGCAGTCAGAACGACCTGGTGCCGCAAGCCCGGACGCTGTTGGCCGATATCAACGATGCTGAGGCGGTGCGCAAGGCCCTTCAGGGACAGCAGTTTGATTCGGTGGTGCAGTTCATCGCCTACCACCGGGAGGAGGCTTTCAGGGATGTCAGCCTCTTTACCGGCATCACCGGCCAGTACATCTTCATCTCCACCGCCTCCGCCTACCAGAAACCGCCGCGAAACCACCTCATCAGCGAATCCATCCCGCTGCACAATCCCTACTGGCAGTATTCCCGGGAAAAGGCCCTGTGCGAAAAGCTCCTGATGGAAGCCTATGACATGGATTTCTTCCCCGTCACCATCGTGCGGCCCAGCCACACCTACGGCGAAAACAAACTGCCCCTGGCTATCCACGGAAACCAGGGCGCCTGGCAAGTGCTGCACCGCATGCTTGAGAAAAAGCCCGTGCTCATCCCGGGAGACGGCACCAGCCTGTGGACGGTGACCACCTCCGGGGACTTCGCCAAAGGGCTGGTGGGCCTGATGGGGAACCACCACGCCATCGGCCAGGCGGTGCACATCACCTCTGATGAAGCGCTCAGCTGGAACCAGATCCACCGAATCGTGGCGGACGCGGCCGGCGTCCCCTTCATCCCCTGCCATGTGCCAAGCGATATGCTCGCCATGTCCCAGCGTTATGACTTCGCCGGCAGCCTTCTGGGGGACAAGGCCAACTGCGCGGTGTTTGACAATGCAAAGCTCAAGGCCCTGGTGCCGGGCTTTGCCGCTACCACCCGCTTTGATGAGGGGGCCCGCCGGGTGGTAGAAAACTTCATGGCCACCCCCTCCCTACAGGTGCTAGATCCCGACTTTGACGCTTTCAGTGACAAGGTGGTGGACATCTGCCGCCGGGCGGAAGCGGAAATTGCCCAGCTATGAAAAAAGCCATCATCGTTCTCTGCATTGCCGTGATGATTCTTCCCCTGGCGGCCGCCGCCTCCCAGGTGGATCTGGGGAAGCTGTCCCTTGCGGTTCCGGCATCCTGCGACGTATTCACCCCAGGCATGCGCCCGGATGACCCCCTTTTGGCCCTCTACGGCACCAGCGCAGAACAGGTGGCGCGGGACTTGGGCAGCCAGGGCCTTTTGATGATGGCCCGGGAGATTGCCGGCGCCTACACCATCACCCTGTCCTTCCAGCCGGATGCCGGCCCCGATTATTCCGGGATGGCAGAAAGCGAACTGATGAATGAAGCGCAGCTGAACGCCCAGAGCGGAGCGCTGGATTCAGTCCTTTACTCCCGGCAGGCAGCCTTCCTGGTGCTCCGAAGCGGAAACGCCCTGTCCCTGATCACCCGTGTGAACGGCGCTTTCTACCGCCTTGTTCTAAAGGCCCAGGGCAGCCTGGCGGGCCAAATGACCGATATACTTGAAAAAATTGCCCAGAGCATGGACTTTGGGCGGGGGCAATAGGAAACCGGCTTATCAAGCATCCTTCAGGCGCCGCTTCACAAGCGTGCGCCCTTCTTCTGAGAGCACATACTGAAGGGTTTTCTCCGGCAGCAGCGCCCGGAGGGCCTCCGTATCCCCGGCCAGCAGCGCTTCTCTCACCCGGGTGGCACTGACTGGGTTGCCGCCAATATCCCTCAGGCGCGGGATGATCTCCAGCGTGATTCCCTCCCTGGGCAGCAGCTCCCCCATCATCTGGTTATACAGGCTGGTAGCCCGGGAAAATGGCTCTTCGCCTACAAAACGCCGGGTGATACCCAGGCGCCCGGCAACCCGGGCGAAAATGGCCGCGTCAAGCGCAGCCTGAACCCGGGTCACTTCTTCTTCTTCCTTCAGGAAATAGGCCGGGAACACCGCCCGGGAGATCAGGTAGCTGCCCGTATCATGGTAAACGATATTCGCAATATCCTTTGTGCCCGCCATGACCAGGCGCTTCCTGACCCCAAACGGGAAGAAGGACACATCCTCCGACACAACAAATACATGCAGCGTATCGCATCTGCATGCGGCCGTTTCAACAAGGAAACGATGCCCCCGGGTAAAGGGATTGGCATTGAGGATCACCGCTGCGGCTCTCCCATTGGGTTTGCATTCTTCTTCCAGCCGGTTCAGGTACCCGGCGAAGCCATCCCGGCGGTTCTCCATAAACACCAGGCTGCCCGGCACGCGGGCGATGGGGTAATAACCCAGCCCTGCAAGTTTTTCTTCGCTCCCGGGACTGGTGTAGGCAAACAGGTGGGTCATCCCATCGTGAAAAAGATCCTCTGTCAGCCTGGTCACCATCTTCGCCATCAGCCCTTCTCCCTGATGGGCGCTGTCCACCGCCAGGCAGCGCAGGGTGTTGGCGAAGGCGGATCCGGTAGCCACCATCTCCCCGGACCCGTCAAACACGCCCAGGGTGCGTTCCAGATGCCGCTCCAGGGCGAGGCCGGCTCCTGTGAGCAGGGCCTCCGCCGCTTTCAGGGCTTGCGGGTCGGTTATATCGATGTAACGCGTCTCATAGCTCACTGGCCTTCACCCCTTTTTTTACAGGATAATACCAGGGCCGCACCTTGTAAAGCGCCCTGCATTCTGATACCATCGCCCTGACAAAAAAAGAGGTCATCACATGCGGCATGAACCCTCCCGGCAGGCAAGCGTTGCGGACATGGCCCAGGCGCGGGAAGCCAGGGCACAGCGCCAGCGCTCCATGCTGGCCAGGCATCCCTGGCCGGTCATCTCCTTGACGCTCAATATCCCCGGCCCCGTCAAAAGCAGCCCGCTTATCCGGGAGGGGTTTGACCATGCCCATCAGTTGATCATGCGCGCGCTTGGGGAAAACGGTGTCACCCTGCTTGAACATCACCTCACCCGTTCCTTCACCGGCGACGAGTTCCTTTACGCCTGCCATACTGACCCCCTTTTGCTTAAACGCCTCACGTGCGCTCTGGAAGAGGCGGACGCATTTGGCCGGCTTCTGGACCTGGATGTGCTGGGCAGGGACGGCTGCAAAATCAGCCGCGAAACCGTGGGTTTACCGCCCAGGGCCTGCCTGCTTTGCGGGCGGGCAGCCAGCTTCTGTGCTCCTGCGCGCTCCCACCGCGTGACAGAATTGTATGAAAGAGCCCAGGAGATCCTGGCGGACACCCTGATGATGGGCCGCGCCAGGAGCATCGGCCTTCTGGCACAAAAAAGCCTGATCCAGGAGGCTCTGGTCACGCCCAAGCCGGGCCTGGTGGATCAGGAAAACAGCGGCGCCCACCGGGATATGGATCTGTCCGTTCTCCTGGACAGCGCCGCAGCGCTTGGCGGCTGTTTTGAGGAAGCGGCGCGGATCGGGATAAGCCTGGCCCGCCTGGAACCGGCCGCCACCATGCGGGCGCTGCGTCCTTGGGGCCTGAAGGCCGAAGGCCGGATGTTTGAGGCGACGGGCGGTGTCAACACCCACAAAGGCGCCATCTACGCCCTGGGCATCCTGTGCGCGGCCGCGGGCAGGGTCTGGCGGCGGGATAAAGGGCTCACTTCAGAGGCTCTTTTCGATGCCGCTTCCCAGATCGCCGCCGATGAAGCCGCCCGTCTGCCTTCCCTTATGGTATCCGGGGATATCACCAACGGCATCAGGCTTTTCGCCGCCACCGGCGCCACCGGCGCCCGGGGAGAAGCGGCAGCGGGATTCCCTGCGGTGCGTGATGGGGCACTGCCTCAGCTCCGGAGATACCTGCGGGATGGCCACAGCCTGAATGACGCCATAGCCTACGCACTCATCCACCTCATTCCCCTGGTTGAAGACACCAGCCTGATGAAACGTGCTGGCGCAGGGCTTTATCAGGAAGTACAGGCGCAAGTTGAGGCGCTTCTGGCCCGGGGTCCCCTAAGCCTTGGCGCCATCCGCGCGCTGGACAGGCAGTTCATCGCCCGTAACCTGAGCCCCGGCGGCTGCGCGGACCTGCTGGCGGCTGCCTGCTTTGCCCATTGGCTGGAGGACGGGCCGCCCAACTGACGCCCTTTCTCTTGTGCTTTATAAGCTTTTCTGTCCCTGAAACCACAAATTCTGTTTGACAAAGCCATAAACACAGATTATAATTACGCCGTCCAATTGAAAATTCTAAGGAGGTACCCCATGAAAAGACTCTTGGCGCTGGTGCTCGTTCTGTTGCTCGCATTCTCCGCGACTGCCCTGGCCGAAGGCCGCGTGTTTGGCTACACGGCCATGACCATGCTCAACCCCTTCTTCATCGTCATTGAAAACGCCATCCGCGAAGTGGTGGAAGCCAACGGCGACACCCTCATCACCTTTGACCCCGCCATGGACAATGCCCTGCAGATTTCCCAGATGGAAGACGCCATCAGCCGCGGGGTGGACCTCATGTTCATGAATGCGGCCGACAAGGAAGGCATCGTGCCTGCCATGGTGCAGTTCAATGCCGCCGGCATCCCGGTGGTCAACTACGACGCCGAGGTGGCTGACTACGAGCAGTATGTCACCGCCTATGTGGGCTCCAACAACTATAACGCCGGCTATGTCTGCGGCGAGGATATGGCCAAGCGCCATCCCGAGGGCGGCAACATCGTCATCCTGGACTTCCCCATGGCGCAGAGCGTGGTGGACCGGATCAACGGCTTCAACGACGCCATCAAGGACTCCGGCGTGGAATTCACCACTGTGGTACAGCTGGACGCTGGCGGCGACCTGCAGAAGGCCATGACCATCATGGACGATGTCCTCCAGCGCGAGTTTGAAGGCGGCATCGTCGCGGCCTTCGGCGGCAACGACCCCACCGCGCTTGGCATTTATGCCTCCTGCCTGGCAGCCAACCGCAATGAGATTGAGATTTATGGCGTGGACGGCTCCCCGGACGCCAAGAAAGCCATCGCTGAGAAGGGCCAGTTCATCGGCTCCGGCGCCCAGTCCCCCATCAACATCGGCAAGCTTTCCGCCGAGGTCGCTTATAAAGTCCTGGAAGGCGAGCCCTTTGAGTTCCGCATCCCGGTGGATACCTTCCTCATCAACCAGGAAAACGTTGAGTCCTTCGGCATTGATGGCTGGCAGTAATCAAGCCTGCTAACCGATAAGCCGATCATCGGACGGGGCTCTGCCTTCAGCGGGGCCCCGTCCCCCAAGTTATTCCGGCCAGGCTGTGCTATCGCGCGCCCGAAAAGGAGGGATTGGTTTGCCTGAGGGAAATAAGCTTCTTGAGATGGTGGGCGTACATAAACGCTTTCCGGGCGTATATGCGCTAAAGGATGTGACCTTCGACCTGTACGCCGGGGAGGTTCACGCGCTGCTTGGGGAAAACGGTGCCGGCAAATCCACGCTCATCAAAATCCTGGGCGGGATCTACGCCATTGACGAAGGCGAAGTCATCATCGACGGCGTAAAGACCCCCATCAATTCGGTGGCTGACGCGCAGAAAAACCACATCTCCATCATCCATCAGGAACTCTCCCAGGTTCCCCACATGACCATTGCTGAGAACATCTTTCTGGGCAAGGAAATCAAGGGCCCGCTGTTCACCGTGCGGCGGGGGGAGATGGTGAAGAAAGCGCAGGAACTGCTGGCGGGCTATGACTTCCACGTGCCGGCGGACTCACCCCTCTCCACCCTCACCCTGGCGCAGCGCCAGATGATCGAGATCATCAAAGCCGTGTCCTTCAACGCCCGCATCCTGGTGATGGACGAACCCACCTCATCGCTTTCAGACAAGGAGGTGGACTTCCTCTTCCGCACCATCCGGCGCCTTCGGGCGGACGGCGTAGGCATCATTTACATTTCCCACCGCCTGAGCGAACTCTTCGCGATTTCAGACCGGGTGACGGTGTTGCGGGATGGCGCGGTCATCGGTACCCGTATCACCCGGGAAGTGCAGCAGAACGAGCTGATCGCCATGATGGTGGGGCGCTCGCTCACCAATTATTACACCCGTACCTATCGGGAAAAGCGGGGAGACGAGGTGCTCAGGCTTGAGCATGTCTCCTCGGGCGACCTGGTCCGGGACGTGAGTTTTTCCGTTTATAAAGGAGAAATCCTGGGCCTTGCAGGGCTGATGGGGGCTGGCCGCAGCGAAATCTGCCGCACCATCTTTGGCCTTGACCCCATGCTTGAAGGCGAGATTTTTGTGGAGGGCCGGAAAGCAAAAACCAGCTCGGCGGAAGACGCGATCCGGCTTGGCATTGCGCTGGTGCCGGAGGACCGCAAACGGGAGGGCATCTTTTCCATCAAGGATGTTTCCTTTAACATCACGCTGAAACTGCTTCGGCAGATCATCCGGGGCATCAAGGTGGACAGGCCCATGGAGCGCAAGGTGGTGGAAGAGCATATCAGCGGGCTGTCCATCAAGACGCCAAGCCCCCAGCAACTGGTGGGCAACCTGTCCGGCGGCAACCAGCAGAAGGTGGTCATCGCCCGCTGGCTGGCTACCCAGCCCAAAATCCTCATCCTGGATGAGCCCACCCGGGGCGTGGATGTGGGCGCAAAGGCCGAGATATACGCCATAATGAATGAATTGGCCAGCCGTGGGGTTGCTGTTATCATGGTCTCCTCCGAACTGCCGGAGGTCATCAACATGTCTGACCGGGTGCTGGTCATCGGCGGCGGCAGGGTGCGCGGGGACCTGGTCCGGCACGAGGTGACCCAGGAAAAAATCATGACCTACGCAACGGAGGGAATGTAAGATGCAGACAGAAACCACCATCATCGCCAGCCGGAGGCGGGCGCTTGCCCGGCCTTTCATCAAATTTTTTAAGGACAACGCCGCCATCCTCATTGGCCTGCTGGCCATTGCCCTGCTCATCCAGATGCTCTCCGGCAGCGGCAATTTCCTGGGAGGCTTGTTCTTCAAGCAGTCCAACATCATGAATGTGCTGCGCCAGGTGGCCATCAACGCCATGCTGGCCTGCGGCATGTGCATTGTGATCATTCTGGGCGGCATTGATATCTCCGTGGGCTCGGTCATCGCTTTCTCCGGGGTGATCGCCGCCGGCATGATCACCAATTATCAGCTGCCCGTATGGCTGGCCGTGCTGGGCGGTATGGTGGTGGGGCTTCTGTGCGGCATGTTCAACGGCTTCATCATCTCCACCACACCGCTTCCGCCCTTTATCGTCACCCTGGCGATGATGCAGATAGCCCGGGGCTTCGCCTACATCTACACCTCCGGCGCGCCTATCCGCACCATGTATCCGGAGTTCTACAACCTGGGCACGCTGTTTGTCTGGGGCATCCCCATTCAGGTGATTTACGCCGTGGTGATTGTAGCCTTCAGCATCTATCTTTTAAACCGCACCAAGATGGGCCGGCACATCTACGCTGTGGGCGGGAACCGGGAAGCCGCCCGCTTCGCAGGCATCAATGACCGGCGCATCCTCTTCTTTGCGTACAGCTACAGCGGCATGCTGGCGGGTATCTGCGGCGTGGTGCTGGCGGCGCGCATGTTCTCAGGCCAGCCCACCGCCGGAGACGGCCAGGAGATGGAAACCATTGCTTCCACAGTCCTTGGCGGCACCTCCATGCTGGGCGGCCAGGGCACTATCGGCGGAACCATGATAGGTGTGCTCATCATGGGCAGCCTCTCCAACGGCATGAACCTCCTGGGCATCAACTCCTTCTGGCAGTATGTGGTCAAGGGCGTGGTCATCCTCTTCGCCGTCTATATCGATGTGCTCAAGAAGCGGGCTAAGGATGTGAAATCCCTGAGCAAGAACATCGCGGCGGCTGAAAGCCCGGCCCCAGCCAAGGAATGACCAACAGCCGTTGCCACAAACCATCATAACCGGCGCAATCATTTGGCGCGCTGCCCTGGCGGCGCGCTGTTTAATTAAGCCTGGCAACAAAAACAATTGACCCGAAGCCGCCCCGCCATTATAATCAGGGGCCTGGAGGACTGAGATGCAAAACCGTATGCTGGCCCAGGGGCCCCTGCACCGCGCTGACGGCCTGCTCAGCGAAACGGGCTATGCCCTGGCGCCTATCAAGGAATATGACCGAAAGCGCATAAAAGCGCCCCGCCACCGCATCAAGGAATGGGACTGCTATCTGGTGATGAATCCGCACTGTGCCATAGCCCTCACAGTGGCCGATGGCGGCTGCATGGGGCTGGACAGCCTGAGCTTCATCGACTTTGAAACGCTGTCCCAGCGCAATGTGTCCCGGATGAGCTGGATGCCCCTTGGCAGGCGGAACCTCCCCGCCTCGTCCCAGCAGGGGGTTGCCCGGGCGGTGGGGAAGGACTATGAGTTCACTTTCCGCGCGGAAGGCAGCCAGCGCCAGCTCTACGGGCATATGTACGATTTTGGCGGCCCGAATCGTCCGCTGCTGTTTGACATCGTCCTGGAAGATCCCCGCCAGGACAGTATGGTGATCGTCACCCCTTTTGAAAACAAGCCTGGCCGGTTTTTCTACAACCGCAAGGTGAATTGCCTCCCTGCCGAAGGCCGGGTCATCTGGCAGGACCGGGAATATCTCTTTTCCCCTGCAGCCTCTTTTGGAACGTTCAACTGGGGCCGTGGTGTGTGGCCCCATAGGGCGGGCTGGTACTGGGGCAGCGCCTCCGGCATCATCGCCGGCAAGGCGTTCGGAATCAACTTCGGCCACGGTTTCGGCGACACCAGCCGGGCCACTGAAAACATGCTCCTGTACGGCGGCATCGCCAGCAAGCTCTCCCAGGTGGCCACGAAGGCCCCCGAAAACGGCTCAAAGAACGCTATGAAGCCCTGGCAGGTAGAGGATGACGCTGACCGCCTTGCCCTCACCTTCACCCCGCTCGTTGACCATGCGAGCCAGATAAGCCTTGGTCCCCTGGCTGCCCACCGGCAACAGGTCTTTGGGCACTATGATGGCCATGCCGTGCTGGACGATGGCACGCGGCTTGAGGTAAAGGGATTGCCGGGGTTTTTGGAACATGTGAAGAACAGGTGGTAAAAACCCGGCAATGATTGCCGGGCGGGTTCAAGACAATGTGTATGAAGGCTGCGGTCATTTATCCGCGGCTTTTATGCATGATTCCCTGCGCCTGTCCCGTTCTATCTTCGAGAAGGCACAGCCGCAGTAGTCCTGGCGGTAGAGATGATGGAGGCGGCTTAGTTCAATGGAGCGGGGATAGCCACCGCGCTTTTTAAAATCACTGGCCAGGAAAGTGGCGCCGGCTTCCGCTGCCGCCTCCTCCCCCAACTGGTTCAGGAGAACGGCGTCTTTCAAGGGGCTTAGAGTAAGGGTGGTGGTGAAGTAGCCAAGTTTCCGGGCTTTTCCTTCCCGGGCTGCCCGGCGCAACCTCAAGGCAAAGCAGGCGCGGCAGCGCAGGCCTCCCTCGGGTTCCCCTTCCAGGCCGCGGATGGCCTCGCGGTATACCTCCGGCTCATAGGGCGCATGGACAAGGGCCTCCGCCCAGCCTGTTTCCTGCACCAGGCGGCGGGTCTCCTCCAAACGCCGGGCGTACTCACAGGCGCTGTCCATGTTGGGGTTATCAAAGAACACGGTCACCCGGAAAGCCCCATGAAGCCGCTCCAGGACGCTGCTGGAACAGGGTGCGCAGCAGACATGGAGCAAAAGCCCAGGCTTTTGGCCGCCTGCTTTCAGGCCATCCAAAACCGCCTGCATCTCCCGGTCAAAGTGACGCAATGTGCTCCCCCCTTTCCCATATTATAGCACGCTGATTGAACGCCAGGGAAAAGGGTTATAATCATAGCGAATTCTATTCCTGAAGAATTTTCGAGAGGTGGTTGAAAATGAAATTCAATCTCAAGCGTTCCCTGGCCCTGCTGATGGCGTTGGTCATCTGGGCAGGGGTGCTGTCCATACCCGCATCGGCTGACGGTACCCTGGTCATCGGCGAGATTACCGTGACCAGCCGCTATTCCAGCAACCTGCGTTCCGGCCCCGGCACCAACTACCCGGTGTCTGCCAGCGCCAACCCGGGGCAGGTGTTCCAGACCACCGGCGTGAGCGGCGATTTTTACCAGCTGCTGATGCCCGACGGCTCCTTCCTCTACCTGCATCAAAACCTGGCCGCTTTCACCGCCTATCCAAACCCCATCCCCCTGGGAGGCCAGTATACCATTCCTGTTTACTACAGGACAGCAACGGGGCAGTCACTATACACCGCCGAGGCGGGCGTTAGCGTCGGGCAGAACACCATCACGGCCAATGATTCGCTGGTGCCCGGATACCGGCTTGCCAGCACGCGCAACGTCTATGTGTCGGTGGACGCCACCGGCCGTGCGTTCCCCAGCGGCGTGGTTTTCCTCTATGAGCCCGCCTCATCCCAGGTAACCGCCGCGCCGGTATCGGCCACAGTGCCTGTGTTTTACAAGGACATCTACGGCCAGGTGGTAAACAGCGAACTGAGGACCCTGGGGCTTGGCACGCATCTGGTGCGGGCTGACGCGGGCAAAGTCCCCTATGGCTACATCCTGACCGGTGTCACCGATGCCGTGGTGTTTGTATCGGCCGCCGGCGTCGCCAACCCCAATTCCGTCTCCTTCGTCCTCATCCAATCCGCCCAACCCACCCCCACGGCAACGCCCAGGCCTTCTGCTTATGCCACCATCCCCGTCAATTACCGGGATGAATTTGGCAATTCCCTCTACAGCACCACCCAGACGCTGGGCATGGGCTACACCACCGTCAGCGCCAATGACGCGGTGGTGCCAGCCGGCTATACCCTCACCTCCAGCCGTGATGTCACCGTCTATGTAGACAACCTGGGCAACGCCTCCCCCTCCAGTGTGGTGTTCCTTTACCGCCGCCCCGTGACAGCCCAGGTGCAGGTGGTCTACCAGGATGCCGGCGGAGGGACCCTGTTCTCAGAGAGCAGGACCCTTTCCCAGGGCAGCCACACCATCACTGCCAGTGATTCCCGGGTGCCCTCAGGCTATGTCCTGGCCAGCGCCCGCAATGTCAGCGTCAATGTGAGCGCCCAGGGTACAGCCAGCCCTTCCACTGTGGTCTTCACCTACCGGCGCCCGGTGACCGCCAACATCCAGGTGGTCTACAAGGACACTGCCGGGAACACCCTCTACACGGAAACCCGCACCCTCTCCCAGGGCAATAACGCGGTCACCGCCAATGACGGCCTGGTGCCCTCGGGCTATATCCTGCAGGGTTACCGTTCCATCGCCGTCACCGTCAATGCGGACGGCAGCCTCTCCCAAAGCCGGGTGGAGTTCACCTATGCGCCGCCAGCACCCCCGGTAACCGTCAACATTCCCGTGGTGTACCAGGATCACACCGGCTCGGTCCTCCATCAGACCACCGCCTCTGTTTCCTCCGCCTCCCCCAACACTGTGCGGGCAGACAACAGCATGGTGCCATCCAATTATGTGATTACCTCCCCCTCTTCCGTCACCGTCAGGGTCAGCCCCGATGGCACAGCCAACCCGGCTCAGGTGGTTTTCACCTACCGTGACCGGGGCACCATCGTCACCATCCCGGCCATCGACACCTACCAGACCCTGCGCCTTCAAGGCAGCCATGCCGTCTACTCCGGCCCGGGAACCCACTATTACCTGACCCCGAGGGCGGAAGTCAGCGGCGGCCAAAGCCGTGTGTACGGCAGCGAAAATGGCTGGATCCTCATGGGTTATGGCCTCTCCGGGGGGGACTACAGGATTGGCTGGGTGCCTGACTCCGCCCTCCCTTCGGGAACCAATGTGGGTGAGCTCGTCTTTGCGTACCGGCCTGCCAAAGCGGTCAACCTGGTCCGGGTGTATGACGACCCCATCATCAGTCCCTCCACCGTGTTTGAAATCCAGCCCGGCGGCACCTTTACAGTGCTCGCCACCCAGCGTGACGGTTACTACGCTTACATCGAAACCGAGTACAACGGACAGCCCTACCGCGGCTTTGTGAACCAGAAAAACATCCAGCTGCAATAGGAAAGATGCCGACCGCGAAGGGGCTTTGAAAAAGGCCCCTTCTTTCTTGGAGAAAGGGGGACCTGGGATGCGCATCGAGTACGGCAGCCTCATTCCAGCGGAATACGCGCGCCGGGAGACGCTTCTGCATGTGGCCAATGGGTATCTGGGGGTGCGTGGAAGCTTTGAAGAGGGAGTGCCCCCGCATTTGCGCAGTGTCCGAGGCGCTTACATCAACGGATTTTTTGATGAAGCGGCGATTCATTATGAGGAGCGGCTGCACGGCTTTGCCGCCACCCAGCAGAGCATGGTGAACCTGCCGGATGTTCAGGGCATCCAGCTGACGCTTGCCGGGGAGGACTTCAGCTGCTTCACGGGCAGCCTGGAACACTTCTCCCAGGTGCTGGATACGGCCACAGGGGTCTACATCCGCGACATCACCTGGACTTCGCCTGGGGGCAGGGCCACCCGGCTTCAGTTTCGCCGGCTCGCGTCGCTGGTGATCCCCCAGCTGTTCCTGATCGATTTGACCGTGGAAGCGCTCAATTGGTCAGGCCCGGTTCACATCCGCTCCACCCAGTCAGGCGAAGTACGCCAGGACAGCGACCCTGAGGACCCCCGCAAGGCCGCTGTGGGCCGCCGGACACTCAGGGTGGATGAGGTGACGCTTGCAGGCGGCGCCGCGGAGATGCTGCTGTCCACCCTGGGCTCCGCCCTCACGCTGGCCAGTGCGGTAGGCCACCAGGCGCCGGCAGGCTTCAGTTTGGAGGCAAAGCGGGAAAGCGGCCTTGTGTCCTGGACTTTCCAGGGGGAACTGGCCCAAGGCAGGCCTGTGGTGCTCACCAAATACTGCGTGTTCGCTGACAGCCGCCGCCACCCCGCCCCCAAGCAGGACGCGGAACGCCTGTTGAACCTGGCGATGGAGCAGCCCTTTGCCCATTGGGCAAGCCTTCAGAAGCAGGCCCTGAACGCCCTGATGGCAGGCGCCAAAGCCAGCATCTCCGGGGATAATGTCCTCAACACAAGCCTCTCTTTCTCGATGTACAGCCTTCTCATGTCAGCCGGGCGGGACGGCGTTGGTAATATCTCCTCCAAAGGCCTCTCCGGAGAAGGTTATGAGGGGCACTACTTCTGGGATACGGAAGTCTATATGTTCCCTTTCTTCCTGCTGACTAACCCTGAGATCGCCAGGGCGCTGCTCATGAGCCGGGCACGCATGCTCCCGGGCGCCAAAGCGCATGCCCGGGAAATGGGGCATCCCCAAGGGGCGCTGTATGCCTGGCGCACCATCACCGGCACCGAATGCTCCAGCTATTTCCCCTCCGGCTCCGCCCAATACCACATCAATGCCGACATCGCCCACGCCTTCCTAAGCTTCTGGCGGGTGACGGATGACCTGGATTTCATGGCTGGCCATGGGCTTGAGGTGCTGGTTGAAACCGCGCGGCTGTGGCTGGACGCGGGGCATTTTTCCGGCGGCCAGTTCCGGATTGACAATGTGACGGGTCCGGATGAGTACACCTGTATCGTCAACAACAACTACTACACCAACAAGGCCGCCCAGCATCATCTCCGGGGCGTGTGCCAGCTGGCCAGAGCGCTCCAGGACCAGGGAAAATTTCATGCGCCTGAGAGGCTGGGGCTCACCCAGGAGGAGCTGGAACAGTTTCAGGAAGCTGCCGACAGGATGTTCCTGCCCTTTGATGAGGCTTTGGGGATCTGTTCCCAGGATGACAGTTTCCTGGGCAAAAAACGCCTGGACCTCTCCCGGATCCCCCGGGAGAACTTCCCCCTGCTGATGCACTATCACCCCCTCTTCCTCTACCGCCACCAGGTTTTAAAGCAGGCCGATACCGTGCTGAGCCACTTTCTTTTTGAAGAAGGGGAGCCGGAGGAGGCCATACGGCAAAGCTACCACTACTATGAGGCCATCACCACCCACGACTCCTCCCTTTCCCCTTGTGTCCATGCCATGATGGCTGCCCGTATCGGCGAGACGGCCAAGGCGCTTGCCTATTATGAGAGTGTCGCCGCACTGGACCTGATGGACACCCACAAAAACACCGCCGATGGCATCCACGCCGCCAATATGGGCGGATGCTGGATGGGCCTGGTATATGGCTTCGCCGGGCTTCGCATCGGCGAAAACAGCCTGCGCTTCCGCCCCACCCTGCCTGAAAGCTGGCAAAGCTACCGCTTCCGCTTCCGCTGGCGCGGAAGCCTGGCAGAGGCGGCGGTGGACGAAAAGGGCATCCGCTTCACCCTGCTGGACGGCCCCGCATTCGCGCTGAGCGTGGACGGCAAGCAGGTGGACATCGCCGGGCCCCAGCCTGTTTGATTGACACTCCAATGCCCAAGTGCTATAATCCGCTTTGCCTTGAAGGGCTTGCTTTTCAGGCACGGGCTCCCGTAGCTCAGTTGGATAGAGTGCCAGACTCCGACTCTGGAGGTCGCGCGTTCGAGTCGCGCCGGGTGCGCCAAAAAACCGCTTGATGCATAGCAATCAGGCGGTCTTGTTCTTGTGCGGCTTCATTGGCCTGCTGAAACGTTCAATAGGCAATCATCCTGCTTCATCCCCCATCCCATGCCCCGGCAGAGCGATAATCTCCTTGCCGGCGATGCCCTGCAGATCCCCGCTCATGCCATAGAGGCTGCTGGTTACCTTCTCCAGGATTTTCTCCTGGGCAGCCCAGCGTTTTTGCGCCTGCTTCTTCTCGGTATCCAGCTGTTTGGCCATTTCATCGTAGGATTCGATGATATAGCGGATGCGGTTGCTGAACTCCCCGCCTGTCAGATAATTGTACACAAGCTCCGTTTTGACGTCCTTGCCCTGGGCATTGCGGTTGGCAATAAAGACCCGGATCAGCGCGTCCCGGAGAAAAGCGGCCAGCATCACCACATAGCGGGGCCTGACCATCCAGATATTGTCGGCCAGCTGCTGGAAATCTTCCCCGCCCTCAGGTGTATTGAACACGATGACGCCCGCTTGGGCTTTTTCCCGGGCCAGCTCATCCTTCAGCTTGCCAAGCCAGGCGGCTTGGTATGTTTTCGCGTTCTTGCATTCCCAGAGGATCGTGCCGCAGTTCTGATGGAGCCGGTCATTCACCACCTGGCGGATGTCACTTCCACGCTCGCCCTTCTTCACTTCGTCGATGCTGTCCAGCGGAAAACTGCCGCTGAGGCTCTCCTCAATGTCCAGCTCCAGGATTTCCCCCTGCAGTTGTTGGGACCCCTGCTCGGCCACCTGCTTGGCAGTGGTAAGCTGCTCCCGGAGCTTGTTGATGGTCTCCTCCTGCTCCCGGATCTTCATATAGAAATCCTCCGAGGTTTTCTGCGTCACCTCCTGGCGGATGGCCTTCTCTTTTTCCAACATATCTTTTCGCGCAGCGGTCTGGGCTTCATCCCGGGCCTTATTGGCCTTCTCCAGCTCATCCAGCAGTGCCCCCAGCTGCTCCCGCAGTTCCTTTTCGCTCTCCCTGGCGGCCTGAGCCTGGCGCCTTAAGCGCTCCGCCTCAAACTCAGTGGCCTGCTTAGATTTCTCCATTTCAAAGGCCGTGGCCTGCTTTGCCTTCTCCAGTTCAAGAAGGGCCTTGCGGCGCTCCTGTTCAAGCGCCATCTCCGCGGCCTCCCGGGCCTCCGCCAGGGCGTTTTCAACTGCCTGCCGGGTTTTTTTTCCGGCCTGCGCGTCAAATTCCTTCCTGAGTGTTTCGGACTGTTCGTCCTTGGCTCTTGTCAGTTCATCCTCAATCTGGCGCTGGATAGCGTCGGATATTTCAAACTGCATTTTGCAAAACGGGCAGACAACGGTGGTTGCGCTCATGGTTCCCCCTTCTTCAGCCGGGTTATTCTCGCTCCATCACAAAGGTATTATAGCATGCCGGACGGCCCATAGCCAAGGCTGCCGGGATTCCCGGCAGCCCTGTGGGGGTTCCTCAATATCAGCGCTTCGTGCCGCGATGGCGGTAATCCCGCTCGATTTTCTCCTGCCAGTCCGCGGGCAGCTGGCTGTCCGTCCGATAGCTGCGCATGGCTTCACCCATCACATGGAAGTTGAGCTTTACCCCCGCGCTGTCCGCATGGTAGTTCTGGGAACGATCGGCGCCGATGCCCATATCCCCCGCGGCTTCCACCGCGTCAATATTGGCACCCAGGAAGATAAACTCCCATCCGTATCCGGCCTTTTGCCGCTGAATCATCGCCTTCACCTTTTCAGGGGTGTAACACCTGCTGGCGTTTTCCATCCCATCGGTGATGATTACCACCATTACTTTCTGCGCTCTGTGGTCCTCCGCGGTGTTTTTCTGGGCATTTCCGATTTTATCAATCGTTTTCCCCACGGCGTCAAGCAGCGCCGTCATGCCGCCCACCTGGTATTCCTTTTCTGTCACAGGCCGCACCGCCTGGATGTCAATGCGGTCATGCAGCAGGCAGTATCCGTGGTCAAAAAGCACGGTGGTGATGCGGCATTCCCCGTCCAGGCCCTTCTGTTTTTCCAGCATGGCGTTGAAGCCGCCGATGGTATCCCCTTCAAGCCCCCCCATGGATCCGCTCTTGTCCAGGATAAACACCAGCTCCGTCAAATCTTTTTTCATGCGTTTTCCTCCTCATTCCTTTTTGTTGTTTGAGGATAACGCATTTCAGGGAAGCTGTGGTCGCTTTTCAGGCGACAAATACGGCTCTCAGTTCCCTCCCAGCAGCGGCTGGTCATAGGTGAACAGCACCTCATTGATTTCGTAGATGTCATACCTTTCACTGCTGATGAAATACCCAACAATCACATCAAATATCTGGCTGCGGGACAAAGCATGCCCCGCCCGCCTGAGGAGGTCATCTGTTTCCCGTGGGTTCAATCCCAGCGCCACCGCCAGCGCCAGCACGGTGCGCTTGCTGGGTGACTCATTTTTCCCGGTCCTGATTTTGGAAAACAGCTTACGGTCCAGGTTGGCGCGCTTGTACACCTCCGCGTCTTTCCAGCCTTTCTGGTCGATAAGCCGGAGGAGTGCCTGGGAAAAGGGCTCGTCCATCTGCCTGATGATTTCGTCCAATGATTTTTGGGGGCTGCGTGTCAGTTCCCTGTCCATTTCGTGCCGCTCAGCAGCGGACGGGCGCCTGTACGGCATGGAACCATCCATATTGTGCGCCGCTTCCCAGGCCCGCCGCCCGACACTGTGGCTGGACACATAGTGCTCATCAATGTAGCTGGCGACCTTTCCCAACAGCTCCTCGCCCGCCGCGAAGGCCGCCTTGCCAAACACGGCCAGGAACACATCCATGTCGTGGCCCTCAAGGAATTCCCGGATTGCCGCTGTGGCTGCCTGCAAAGCCTCCCGTTTGGGATAGCCGAAAATGCCGCTTGAAATCAGCGGGAACGCTATGCTTTCATACCCATTCTCCGCTGCCAGCCTCAGGCTGCTCTGGTAGCAGGCTTTCAGCTGCGCTTCCTCGCCTTGCCGCCCATCCACATAGACCGGCCCCGCGGTGTGGATGATGTATTTGGCCGGCAATCCAAAGCCTGGCGTGATAACCGCCTCGCCCACCGCAATGGGCGCCAGCCTCTCGCACGCGGCCCGCAGACTGCCTGCGCCGGCGGCCTGGAAGATAGCCCCGCACACACCGCCGCCCTGCCTTAAATTGGTATTGGCCGCGTTTACAATGGCGTCCACGCGCATTTTTGTGATGTCCTGCCGGATAATGGTATAGGGCATGGGAATCCCCCCCTGCACAGTTTTTTCATATTGGGCAGCCAAAGTTTATCACATCTGCAAATCCGCCGCAAACACAGCACCGGGCAGCGACCGGAGCGCATCTCACAGCGTCCCCTGCCGCGGTCCTGGAAAAGGCACGGGGAACTTCTCGTGAAAAAGGGTCCCTGCCCTGCTCCTGTTCCTTAATTGCCGCTTCAAAAAAGCCTGGGCAATGACTGCCGCCTCCGTCCAGTATTTCACTCGGTTTGCTGATGAAGTGATCAGGCCGGGTATGATTTCAACAGCCATCAACAAGGAGGTGCTTTCTGTGGCAGACGATCCAAAGTCCCTCTCCGCCAGCCAGCAGGGGACGCTGATGAATGCGCTCAAAACCCGATTTGGGCAGAATATGTCCCGGCACAAGGGCCTCGCCTGGAATGAGGTGGCAAAACGCCTGCAGGAAACGCCGGAAAAGCTGTGGTCCCTAAACTGGATGGAGCAGACCGGCGGGGAGCCGGATGTTGTGGATGTTGGTAAAAAGACGGGTGTGCTCACCTTTGCGGACTGCGCACCCCAAAGCCCTTCAGGCCGCCGCAGCCTGTGCTTTGATGAGGCGGCCCTGGAATCCCGCAAAAGGAACAGGCCGGCGGGCAGCGCCTGTGGGCTGGCTGAGGATATGGGCGTAGAACTCCTCACAGAGGAGGACTACCGGTTCCTCCAGTCTTTGGGGGAATTTGACACCACCACCTCCAGCTGGCTTTGGACCCCTCCCGGCATGCGTGATAAAGGCGGTGCCCTCTTTGGCGACCGCCGCTATGGCCGGGTGTTTATCTACCACAATGGCGCGGAGTCCTACTATGCCGCGCGGGGATTCCGGGGAAAGCTTGCGGTGTAGGCGCCTCAGCCGCTGGTGATAATCACCCGCATCGCGCCGGGTTTGATGGCGGCTTCAAAGGCTTTTTGGCCCTCTTCGAAGGGAAATACGTCTGATATCAGGTGCCGGCAGCCAATCAAACCATGGTTGAGCAGACGGTTGGCGGTGGCGAAATCCTCCACCACGGGGCTGACAGAACCGGTGATGGTAACCTCATTCGTATGGACATGCTGAGGGCTGATGGCCGTGGGAACATCAGGGTGGAGGGAACTGTATTGGATCACCCGGCCTCCCTTTCCCGCCATCAACACCGCTTGGGCAAAGGCGCCCGCTTCCGGTGTGGTGTTGAATACCACGCCTGCGCCCTGTCCCCCCGACCATTCCCGGATGGCGGCCACCGGGTCGCCCCCGGCGGGATCGACGGCCCGGTCCGCGCCGTGCCCACAGGCCAGCCGCCGGCGCGTTTCCATGGGTTCGCTTAACAGCACCCTGGCCCCCCGCAGCCTGGCCAGCATTACGTGAAATTGCCCCATCACGCCGCCGCCGATGACCACCACATCCTCCCCCAGGCTTATCTGTGCCCGGTTAACGCTGTGCACACAGCAGGCAAGGGGCTCCGTCAGGCTGGCTTCGTCAAAGCCCAGGCGGTCTGACATGCCAAAAAGCATATTGGCCGGCACAATCACCTGGTCCATCAGGCCCCCGGGCCCGGGTAAAAGCCCCTCCCGCACCGGCTTATGGCGCGCATGGTCGCACAGGTTGCTTTGCCCTCTGCGGCAGGCGGGGCAGGCGCCACAGTTGTAGAGCAGGCGCACCGCAACCCGGTCCCCAGGCTTGAAGCCTGAGATATGGGCTTCCTCGCCCAGCGCAATGACCTCACCCGCCACCTCATGCCCTCCCACAAATGGCAACGGCACTTTGACCACGCCCCTGAACACCCGCTGTTCCAGGGTGCACAGCGCAACCGCCCGCACCCTCACCAGCGCCTCCATAGGCCCCAGGGCCGGGGTAAAAAGCGCAACAAGCCCCGTTTCTCCAAAGCCCGTTACTGCCAGGGCTTTCACCGGGATCATTGGACACCTCCGGCCAGCTTCAGCGCTTCTTTCACATCCGCATCCCCATGCACCACAGCCGCTACCGCCGCGCAAACCCGGGCGATGTTCTCATGCCGGTAAATGTTGCGGCCCATGATGACTCCCCGCGCGCCAAAGCCAAGCGCCTCTTTCACTCCATGGAGCAGAGCCTCCAGCCCCTGGTTATCGCTCCCGCCCAGGACCAGCACAGGGGCGGGGCAATGGTCTGCCACCTCCCGGAAACGCTCGCCGCCCACAAAGGCGGTCTTGATGAAATCAGCTCCCAACTCCACCCCCTGGCGCGCGGCAAAAGCGACATTTTCCACCGACCAGGGTGTGATCCCCAAAGGCTTTTCAAAGCCATAGGGCAGCATCTCCGCTCCCAGGGGCAGGCCCCAGCGGTCGCAGTCTGCCGCCAGGCGAGCCAGATAGCCCAGGGTATGTTCATTGTTCTCGGATCCGGGATAGCCCATCACCAGCATGGCGTCCGCCCCCAGGCGCAGCGCGTCCTCAGCCCTGTACAACGCCTCCAGGCATCCCATGGGTTTTTTCAGCGCTGATGCGCCCCCGTCCCCTCTCAAAATGATCCCCGCACGGCCGAAATCCTTTGAAAATGCCTTGACAATCCCAAAGGTGGCCAAAAAGGCATCCACCCCGCCGGCCGCGGCCTCCCTGGCCACATGTCCCGGATCTTTTAGCGCCGGCGAAGGCATCAGTGCTGCGTGATCCATGGCCAGCACAAAGGCACGGCCGTCAGGTCCAAAAAAGTGGCGCATCCTGGATTTCATCATGGGATATTCCCCTCCGCTCTCTCATATAGTTTCTGGAGTTCTTTGCCGATCGCCAGTGAGTGCTCAATCATCAGGGGCTTCAGGGCGTTGGGAAGGTTTCGCCCGAACTCCTGGATTTCGTGGGTGATTTCCCCGGTAAATCCGATGTCATGAAGGCCCGCCATAGCCTGGGCCCAGTCAATGGTGCCGTAGAAGGGCATCAGGTGCTCGTCCGCTTTCCCATGGTTGTCCGCCACATGGGTGGCTTTCAGCCTTTTGCCAATACGGCCCAGGTTCCGGCGGTGGAAACCGCCGGTAAGGTGGGCGTGGCCAAAATCATAGCAGATACCCACGCGCTCCGGTTCAGCAAATGCGTCCACCAGCGTACACAGTTCCCCCACCTCCGCACAGAAGATCCGCTGGTATGGGGGTACCTTGTACTCGAAATCATTCTCCAGGGCGATGCCGATGCCTGCCTGGCGCGCCAGGGCAACATGGGGCGCGAAATACGCCAGATTGCGCTCATGGGAAACTGCCATGTCTGCCCCAGCCTCATACACCGTGCCGGGATGGGTCACCGCCCAGCGCACGCCCAGGATCCCGGAAGCGATAATGCTGCGCCGTATCAGCGCCTCCATCATTTGCTTTCTCTCCTTGTCCATGGGGCGGAACAGGTCATAGTAAGGCAGGTGCGTTTGGTTGAACACCACCCCCGCGTCACGTCCCATCCGGGCGATCCTGCGCACATAATCTTCCCATTCATCCCCGCACAGCGGCGAATCCGGGTTCATCGCCTCGCAAAGGTTTACATCCAGCACCCGGTAGCCGGCCCGGGCGCAGGCATCCACGCACCAGGGGATGCCGTTGCGTTTCCCTGCCGGTGCAAAAGCGCAGATGTTGGTGGATGTGGAAAGCGCAATCATATGAAGATACTCCTTATTATGGGGCAGGCATCAGCGGGGAGCCAGGCAGAAAGGCTCCCCGCTGATGCGCGGATCCCTTTTACTTGTTCGCCTGCTCGTACTGGTACAGCAAGCCCTGCAGATCATCGGCCATCATATCCACTGTCTCCGCCACAGATAAACCCTCGTCCAGCATCATGGCAATATTGTCCTGGATGGCATAGTAGAAGTCCTTGGCGGGGCCCACAGTCACGCTCTTCATGTCCGCAGGCGTGATGGCGAGCTGCTCGCCAGCCACAGCGTACTGGGGGGTCCCGGCCACCAGGGCCTTATACTCCGCCATCTCCTGCGCCGCCGTGTTCACCGGCACATAGCCTGTGGCGGCAGCGAATTCTGCCTGCACCTCCGGGGAGGCCAGGTATTTGACCAGTTCCCAGGCCGCGGCCTTTCTGGCTTCATCCTGCTTGTCAAACATCACAACACAGCTGCCGGACACGGTGGCGCCATCGCTGGCCTGCGCGTTGACCCGGGGGTAGAACCCGGCGCCCAGTTCAAAAGCGCCCCCGATTTTTTCAAGCAGGGAGGTGACATTGGAGGATGAGGTGGTGAGGACAGCCAGCTGCCCCGCCACAAACTGGTCGGTGGTGCCGGCGGCATTGGTCAGGGCGCCTGCGTCATACATGGCCTTCCATTCCGTCAAAAAGGTTTCAAGGGCGCCGTTTTCAAGGCATTCCAGCCCCGTCGCCATGGCCTCAGAGCCATTTTTGTTGTTCACCACATAGCTGCCCAGCTGCCCCAGCCAGTTGGCCAGAGTGGGCGTGTTAGGCACCACGGAATAGGCCAGGACATCAAGGCCCCCGGCCGACTTCTCCGGCAGCTTTTCGCTCAGGGATATGATGTCCTGGAAGGTTTCAGGCGCCATGGCCCCCGCCTCGTCCAGCATCGTCTTGTTGTAGAACATGATGGTGGTGGAGGCCGCGAAGGGCATCCCCAGCCGGACGCCCGAAAATTCCCAGTTGCTCAGGGTGATGGGCAGGATCTGGCTGATATCATAGCCAGGGTCAGCCACCAGCGCGTCGTCCAGCGTCCAGGCACGCCCGGAGTTGAAATAGGCTACCTTTCCCGTGGCGTCCAGGTTCATCACATCAGGCAGCTGCGCATAGTCTTCCGCTGTCAGGATGCTGTTGAGCTTGGTGGTGGCATCGGAATACTGGCCCTGGAACACCGCTTTCACGGAGATTTGCCTGTCCTTGCCGATGGTGGCGTTGAACTGCGTGACAAATTTGTCCACCAGCACGCCGGCCTCGTCTGACATGGAGTGCCAGAAGAGAAGGGATACAGGCTGTGCTGGCTCCTGGGCATAAGCTCCAGGGGTGAGGGCCATGGCTGCCACAAGCAGCAGGGGGAGCATTCTCTTCAACATGATGTTTCTCCTTTTTTTGTGATCCTGTCTTCAGGGAAGGGGCCGCCTTCCGCAAAAACATCTCTGGGGTCAGCCCACCAGGGCACCGCCGGTCATGTTGCGCTGGATGTTGCGCCTGAGGAGGATAAACAGCAGGAATGAAGGGAGAAGCGACAGGGCAACTCCCGCCAGCACCAGGTGATAGTTGGTATCCTCAAAAGAGGTGATCATGGTGATACCCACCTGGATGGTGCGCATATGATTGGAGTTGGTGACAAGCAGGGGCCAGAGGTAGGCGTTCCACAGGGTAACAAAGCTCTGCACAAACAGCGTCACCAGGACAGGCTTTGACATGGGCAGGAGAACCGTCGCCAGAAAACGCAGGTCGCCGCAGCCGTCCACCTGCCCCGCGTCCTTCAGTTCCCGGGGAAAGGTGAGAAAGGACTGGCGCAGCATAAACATCTGCGTGGCCCCCACAAAGGACGTAATGGCCATGCCCAGGTAGCTGTCAAGGAGCCTGAGCCGGCTTACCGTCAGGAAATTTGTCACAAGCAGCGTATCCCCAGGGAGCATCATGGTGGCCAGGACGGCCAGGAACAGCGCGTTTTTACAACGGAAATCATAAAACGCAAAGGCAAACGCGGCTAAAACCGCAAACAGAAGCCTCATCACGGTGCCAATGAACGCCACCACCAGGGAGTTGAAGCCGAAGCGCAGAAAAGGCACCCGGGCGAAAGCATCCCGAAAATTCCGGGTATAGGCGAAGCTTTCGGGCCAGAAAGTGGGCGGATAGGCAGAGAACTCCGCAGGGGACTTAAAGGCCCCCAGGATGCCGTACACGATGGGGAATATGATGACGAGCCCCAGCGCCAGGGCCGCAGCCTGCACCGCGATGCCGCCCCACAACTGCCGCCGCTTCATGCCGCTCATTGGTAATGCACCCGTTTGCGCTCAACCCAGAACGCCATCAGCGCCAGGGAGAAGGTGAGGGCAAAGGCCACCAGGCTGATGCAGGCGGACAGGCTGTAGTTGGCCGAGCCATAGCCGGAATTGTACATCATGAAAATGAGCGTGGTGGTGGCCCGGGCAGGACCGCCCTGGGTCAGGATGATGACAGGGCCCGACACCATCATGGCAAGCACCATGTTGGTCAGCGCCACATAAAGAATGGTGGGTGAAATCAGCGGCAGCTGTATCCGGAAAAAACGGGACCAAGGCCCTGCGCCATCCATGGTGCCCGCTTCCATCAGCTGATCCGGCACTGCCCGGAAAGCGGAAAGGAACAACAGGAAATCAAAGCCGATGCCCATCCAGACGGTGAGCATCAGGATGCCGTACAGGGCGTATTCCCGGCTCTGGTACCAGCCGATATCAAGCCCCAGGGCATAGTTCAGCCAGCCCACGGTGGGGTTCAGAAGAACCTTGAAAATCATGGCCGCTGCCGACATGGCAATTGCCATGGGCAGGGTGAACATGGTTTCATACACGGGGCTGAGCCGCCGCTTTTTTGTGGCCAGGAGCGCCAGGCCCATCGTGATAAACACCGTGACGGGCACATTGATGGCGGTGATTTTCAGCGTGTTCCGCAGGGCGATTCCGAAGTCCCTCCTGGAGAACAGATAAGTGAAGTTGTCCAGCCCCGCGAAGCCCGTGATGACACCCTTGGCGTTAACGGTGCTGAAACTGAATAAAAAGGTCTTGAAGAACGGGTAGTAAACAAAGCCCACCGCGAAAACCAGGATCGGCAGGACAAACAGGTAGGGTTTGGCTTTTTTCATTATCCCGCCGCGGACAACAGGAAACAGGCTTGGTTGAACCTCACTCACCCCCTGCTCAGCGCGATTCGCATTGCATATTTATGCTATCAAGGCAACCGTATAAAGTCAACTCAATCCCGGGAAATCCCGGTAATATGCTTGTTGCCTACAGCCACTCAGGCGCTTTGGTGTACAAAAGCCCCAGATCCCACAGAAGGGAAGAGGTCAGATACTTGTCCCGGATCTCCCGTGCGCCCATGAGCGCGTCCACCGTATCCTCCCGGGTAAACCCTATGTCCCCGGGGGCCAGGGGCATCTGCAGGCTTTCCATCAGCCCGCGCACTTCCTGATAAGCCGGCAGTTCCTCCTGCGCGATTTTTTGGATTTGGGGCCATTCCCCAAGGCTGACCTGCAGCCTTTTGGCGTGGGCCGCCTTGTCATTTCGGCCCTCAGCCCTGGCGGTTTTGAGAATGGTTTCCGCCGCCTGGCCAAACACGCGGCGCACCCTGTCCTCCCAGGCCGCTTCATCCAGGCCGTCGATGAACGCCTGGGCCGTTTTACGGCTTGGTATCTGATGTTTGAGCTTTCCCCAGATATTGATTGTGAGCAGCGTGCCGATGCCCACCTGAATGCCGTGCAGCTCCACGGGAAGGCCCCGCGACAGCGCCATCATCTCCCAGATGTGGGAGAAATAATGCTCCAGGCCGCTGGCAGGGCGGGAAACACCCGCGAAGGCCATGGCGATGCCGGACAATACCAGGCCCTGCGTGATCTCTTCCACTGCCACAGCGTCCCTCTCCTTCAGCCTGGGCGCCGCCGCCCGCACCCGTTTTAGCGCCTGGCGCATGAGGGCGGCGATGTCCTCACAGTAGTATTCGCCAATCACCAGGTTGGCAATGCGCCACTCGCAGATGGAGCAGTATTTGGCCAGCATGTCACCCAGGCCGGCCTGAAGCAGGCGCATGGGGGCGTTCGCCAGGATATCCGTATCAGCGATGAGCGCCTGCGGGCAGGCGTTATACAGGGAAACCTTCACGCCTCTGCGCACCATGGAGGATGAGTCTGAGGCATAACCGTCCATGGAAGGGGCAGTGGCCACACACATCAGGGGGAGCCTGAGCGCATGGGCCAGCACCTTGCCGGTGTCATTGATCACCCCGCTGCCTACCGCAAGCACCCCGTCACACCTGGGGTCAACGGCCATCAGCAGCCCGCCGCAAGCCATCTCATCCGGTTCCGGATGGCCGGAAGGCAGGATGTAGAGGGTGTGGGGTATTCCCGAAGCCTGAAGTATTTTGGCAACCCTGGCGCCTGCGGCCAAATGGGTATTCTCATCGCAGAACACAAAGGGCCGGGTGATATGAAGCGCTCTGAGATATCCGTTGAGCGCTTCCAGCGCCCCTTTTCCAATGCGGGCATGGCGTAAGCCCGCCTGGTGATGCCTGCCGCATGCACAGTCAAAGCCCTCCGGCCTGAGCAGCTCCTGAAGCGCCATCCCTGTAAAATCGGGCATAGGGTCCTCCCTTATGTTCCTCAACCGGAAAGGGGGCTTGCTCAAGCCCCCCCGGTAGCAGCATCCTTATGCGTTTGACTCAGCCATACAGTGGGCCATAGGTTTCACAGGCCTTGTAGTCGGCGGCCTGCATGTCCTGGGTGCCGTAAGCGGCCCAGGCATGGGGCCGGTAAACCTCCTCAACCGGTACATTGTGCATGTTCACCGGGATGCGCAGCATCGCCGCCAGGGTCAGCAGGTCGGCGCCCACATGGCCGTACACGGTGACGCCGTGGTTGGCGCCCCAGTTGGCCATGACGGAGTAGACATCCCGGAATGGCCCCTCGCCGGTAAGGGTGGGGGCAAACCAGGTGCAGGGCCAGGTGCGGTCAGTACGGTTCATGATCAGTTCATGCACCTCATCGGGCAGGCGCACCGTCTCCCCCTCGGCGATCTGGAGCACCGGGCCAACACCCTCCACAATGTTCAGCCGCAGCAGGGTGACGGGCATGGAAGCCTCGTTTTTGAAGTGGCTGGAAAAGCCGCCTCCCCGGAAGTACTCATAGTTGGCACGCTCCCAGTCAGTGGCCTCCAGGCAGGCCTTGATGTCTTTTTCGGTCATCTCCCAGAAAGGCTTCATACAGCCTTCGCCCTTGCCGTTTTTTGCAGCGCCGGTGCCGTCAAGGGCGGTGGCGCCGGAGTTGATCAGGTGGATAAAGCCGTCAGCGGCCTTGCCTTCGGGCTTCCAGCCGGCCACCCGCTCCACAGCGTCCGGGCTCCAGTAGGTGCGCACATCGTGGAAGCAGGGCGCCGTGTGGGTGATGAGGGTGCCC
>Ga0123333_10000944_pt1 | contig 30883 bp, 26 predicted proteins | sample BioC12SIPDNA_3_FD_89957 | JGI IMG/M metagenome (GOLD analysis project Ga0123333, IMG submission 89957) | Anaerobic biogas reactor microbial communites from Washington, USA - Biogas_R2_B C12 SIP DNA | ecosystem: Engineered > Bioreactor > Anaerobic > Unclassified | place: Washington, USA... | reverse complement strand
GACGCTGCCGGTGGGCCTGTCCTCCTTCATCGGCCAGCACTCCACCAAGTGGGATCTGCTGTTCACGGGCCTGTGCATCGCCATCATCCCCATGCTGATTTTATACCTGTTCATGTCCAAATACTTTATCAAGGGCATGACGGCCGGCGCCGTCAAGTAGCCCAAGAAGGGCAGCCATGCAACCACATGAAGTTTCCGCATACCGGCGCATCTACCGCAACGAACTGTTCGACTCGGTCATCCCCTTTTGGCTGAACCACTCCATCGACCGGGAGCATGGGGGCTACTTCTCCTGCCTGGAGCGCAACGGCACGGTGTTTGACACCGACAAGTTCGCCTGGATGCAGGGGCGAGAAATCTGGATGTTTGCCAAGCTGTGCTCGGCCTACGGCACCAGGCCGGAGTGGCTGGCGGCCGCCAAAGCGGGCGTCGACTTCATGCGGCAGCACGGGCGCGCGCCAAACGGCGACTTTTACTTCGCGCTGGACCGGCGGGGCAACCCGCTGACGGCGCCGTACAACATCTTTTCCGACTGCTTCATGTGCGTTGCCCTGGCGGAGTATGCCAGGGTAAGCGGCGACAGCCAGGCCGCGCAGGAGGCCCAGGACATCTACCACCGCATCCAGCAGCGCAAGGACAACCCCAAGGGCATCTGGACAAAGGCCATCGCCGGCACCCGCAGCATGGGCGCGATGGGCTTTCCCATGATTCAGATGATGATGGCGCGCGAGCTGCGCGGCCTGATTGATGAAGAGACCATCCTGCGCATCGTGCGGGAAAACCTGGCCCTGTTCTTTGACCGGCATGTGGACAGGGAGCGCAAGTGCGTGTTTGAACGGGTGCCCATGGGCGGCGGGCGCAACTTTGACAACATGGAGGGCCGCCTGCTCAACCCCGGGCACGCGCTGGAGATCCTGTGGTTCATCATGGACATCGCCCACACCATGCTCAACGACCAGGCCATGGTGGAGGACCTGGCCGACATCATGCTCTGGTGCATCGAGCGCGGCTGGGACAAGCAGTACGGCGGCATCTTCTACTACCAGGATTACCTGGGCTACCCCACGGAAAAGCTGGAATCCACCATGAAGCTGTGGTGGGTGCACAACGAGGCCATCATCGCCATGCTGCTGGCCACCAGGCTGACGGGCAGCGCGCTGCACGAAGACTGGTTCAAGCGGCTGCACGCGTACAGCTTTGAACACTTCTCCGACCGCGCGGGCGGCGGGGAGTGGTACGGCTACCTGGACCGCCGGGGCGAGCCCGTCTTTGGCCTGAAGGGCGGCAAGTGGAAGGGCTTTTTCCACCTGCCGCGCATGCTGATGGTGTGCGAACAGCTGTTGGCGCAGATGGAGGCCGAAGCCGTCCAATAATTCGTGATTCATTGCATAGGGCGCGGGTGATTTCCCGCGCCCTATAGTTTCGCTATTCTTCAATCCACCCGATGCCCAGGCAGGGCAGCCCCAGGTGAATGGACAGCACCAGCCCGACGCCGCGCACGCTGACCTCGTGCCCCATGGCCCGTAGCCGCTGGGCCAGCATCTCGGCCTCCTCGGGGGCGGCGGCATGCTGCACGGCCACCTGCCGCGGCGGCCCCTGCAGGGCGGCGGCCAGCTCGCGCAGCTGCTGCTGGCGGCCGCGGGCCAGCGCGTGGGTCACCACGCCGCCATCCTGCACGCGCAGCACCGGCCGCACATTGAGCAAGGAGGAAACCGACAGCCGCACCACGCCCAGCCGGCCGCTGCGGCGCAGCGGTCCCATGTCCTCCACCGAAAACAGCGTGTGCGTGTGCCCGCTGATGCCCTGCACCTGTTCTGCCGCTTCCTGCAGGCCCATGCCCTCGTCCAGCAACTGCCGCGCCCGGCGCAGTAGCAGGTAGAGCGCGGCCCCTGTGGTGCGCGAATCCACCACGGCCACCTGCCCCTGCCCCACCTCCTTGGCGGCCTGGCAGGCGTTGAGGTAGGTGCCGCTCAGGCGGCCGGAGATGGTGAGGCACAGCGCCTGATGGCCGCCGGATACAATCTGCTCAAATACGCCGGCAAATGCCGCGGCCGAGGCCTGCGCCGTGGTGTACTGGCTCAGGTCCACCCCCGCGTTTGCCCGGGGCGGATGAAAATCCTCGGCATAGCCCTCGGCGATGAAGGCCCGCCCCTGCCGGGCATAGCTCATGGGCACCATCACAGCATGCAGCGCCCTGGCCTCCTGCCGGGTCAGCCCGGCGGTGGTATCGGTTACCAGATAGATCACGGCGCGCCCTCCCCCAACTTGCGGAAGCGGCGGTACCGCTCGCGCAGGATGCCCTCGCCGGACATGCCGGCGTAACGGGCCAGTGCCAGCTCAAACTTGCGCTTCACGGCGGCGGCCGTGGCGTCAAAGCCGTCCTCCTCGGGGATCAGCCCCTCTACCACGCCCAGGGCCAGCATGTCTCGGGCGGTCAGCTTGAGCGCCTCGCTGGCCTGGCGCACCTTGCCCGCGTCCTTCCAGATGATGCTGGCCGCCCCCTCGGGCGACAACACCGAATACACGGCCCCCTCCAGCATCCACACGCGGTTGGCCGCCGCCAGCGCCAGCGCGCCGCCGCTGCCCCCCTCGCCGATAATCAGCGACAGCACGGGCACCTTGAGGCCCATCATCTCGTGCAGCATCTCGGCGATGGCCTGGCCCTGCCCGCGCTCCTCCGCGCCGATGCCGCAGGCAGCGCCCGCCGTGTCAATCAGGCACAGCACCGGCCGGCGGAACTTTTCGGCCTGCCGCAGGTGCCACAGCGCCTTGCGGTAGCCCTCGGGCTGGGCCGAGCCAAAGTTGCGGCGCAGGCGGTCCAGGTTGTCCTCGCCCTTTTCCAGCGCCAGCACGGTCACACAGGTGTCATTCAGGTAGCCCAGGCCGGCCACCAGCGCCGCGTCATCGGCAAAGCGGCGGTCGCCGAACAGCTCCACAAAGTCGCCCACCATGGCGCGGATATATTGCAGCGCGTCCGGCCGCTGGGGCAGGCGCGCGGCCTGTACCTGCTCGTACGCGCCCATCAGGCCGCCCCTCCCGCATGCATCCTCAGCAACAGGCTCACCAGCGCGCGCTGGGATTCCCGCGGGCTCAGGCGGCCCACAAAGCCATGCGCCAGCTGAAACTCTGCCCGCTGAAAGCCCTCGGGCAGTGTCTGCCGGGTGGTCTGCTCAATCACCCGGGGGCCGGCAAAGCCGATCAGCGCGCCCGGCTCGGCCAAAATGATATCGGCCTGCATGGCAAAGCTGGCGGCCACGCCGCCGGTGGTAGGGTCGCACAGCACGGCCAGGTAAAACAGCCCGGCATCCGAGTGGGCGCGCACCGCGCCCGATACCTTGGCCATCTGCATCAGCGACAGGATGCCCTCCTGCACCCGCGCCCCGCCCGACAATGTGTAGCCCAGCACGGGCAGGCGCTCGCGCAGCGCCCGCTCAAACAGGCGGGTGATTTTTTCGCCCACGGCCGCCCCCATGGACCCCATCATGAAGCCCGGCTCCATCACAAAAAAGCCGCAGCGCAGGCCGTCCACCCGGCCCAGACCGGTCACCACGCCCTCGGCCTCGCCGCTTTGCAGGGCGGCCTCATCCAGCTTGCGCCGATAGTCGGGAAAGCGCAGCGGGTCGCGGGATACGACGGCCGCGTCCAGCTCTTCAAAGCTGCCCTCATCCAGCATCATGGCGATGCGGGCGCGGGCGCTCATCTTGTGGTAGTGGCGGCACCGGGGGCATACATGCAGGTTGCCGGCCAGCTCGTCCTGCGGCAGGCTGCGGCTGCACCCCGGGCACTTGACCTCGGGCTGCGCATCCCGCCCGGGCTCGCGGCCCACGCTCTCCAGCGGCAGGTTGGGCCGGCGGAACAGATCCTTGGAGATCACAGGCTGCCCTCCCTTGCGCTCAGGTAATCGGTGGTGTAGCTGCCATCCAGAAATGCCGGCTCGTTGAGCAGCTCGGTCTGGAAGGAGGCGGTGTGATCCACGCCCTCGATGACGGTCTCGCACAGCGCGGCGTGCATCTTGCGGATGGCCTCCTCCCGCGTGGGCGCGTGGACGATGACCTTGGCGATCAGCGAGTCATAGTGCAGCGGCAGCTCATACCCCTGGTACAGCGCCGTGTCAAAGCGCACCCAGGGGCCGCCCGGCGCGTGCAGCAGCTCGATGCGCCCGCCCGATGGGCGAAAATCCTGCTGCGGGTCCTCGGCGTTGATGCGGCACTCGATGGCATGGCCGCGGCCTTCCACGTCCTTTTGCTGAAAGGGCAAAGGCACGCCCGCCGCCACGCGGATCTGCCACTTCACCAGGTCTACCCCCGACACCATCTCTGTGACCGGGTGCTCCACCTGCAGGCGGGTATTCATCTCCATAAAGTAGGGGTTGCCGCCCTCATCCAGCAGAAACTCCAGCGTGCCCACCCCCTCGTACTTGAAGGCGCGCACCGCCTGGCGGGCGTAGCGCATCAGCGTGCGGCGCTGGGCCGCCGTCAGCTGGGCGCAGGGGCTTTCCTCCACTAACTTCTGCCGGCGCCTCTGCATGGAGCAATCCCGCTCGCCAAAGCACAGGATGTGGCCGTGCTGGTCGCACAGCACCTGCACCTCCACGTGCTTCACATGCTCCAGCAGCTTTTCAATGTACAGGCCGGGGTCGCCAAAGCAGGCCTTGGCCTCCTGCGCGGCCTCGCGAAAGGCGTGGTCAAACTCCTCCACCCGGTCCACGCGCCGGATGCCCCGCCCGCCGCCGCCGCTGCGCGCCTTGATCAGCAGCGGAAAGCCCACCTGCTCGGCAGCCTTGCGGGCCTCGTTTACATCCTCCAGGTCTTCCCGGCCGGGGATGGTGGGCACGCCGGCGGCGGCCACGGTGCGCTTGGCGGCATCCTTGTTGCCCATCTGGCGGATGGTCTGCCCCGAGGGGCCGATGAAGCGCAGGCCGTTTTGCTCGCACGCATCGGCAAAGTCAGCGTTCTCGCTCAAAAATCCATAGCCCGGGTGCACGGCCTTGCAGCCGGTGGCCAGCGCCGCGCTGAGCAGCGCATCCTGATGCAGGTAGCTCAGCTGCGCGGGCGCCGGGCCGATGCAGATGCTCTCATCGGCCAGCGATACATGCAGCGCCTCCCGGTCGGCCTGGGAGTAGACGGCCACCGTCTGCACCCCCATCTCCTTGCAGGCGCGGATGACGCGCACGGCGATCTCGCCGCGGTTGGCGATGAGCAGCTTGGAAAACATGGCTATCCTTCCTGCGGGGTGAGCATCAGCAGAAACTCCCCCTGGCAGCACAGCTCATCCCCCACGCGGGCCTCCCCCGCGATGCGGATCAGGCTGCCCGCCGCGCGCAGCAGCCGGCAGGCGGTCTGCACGGTCTCCCCCGGCTTGACCATCCGGCGGAAGCGCACCCGCTCAATGCCCACAAACAGCGGCGTGCGCCCCTTTTGCAGCTCGTCCTTCACCAAGATGCCCGCCGTCTGGGCGATCATCTCGCACAGCATCACGCCGGGCATGATGGGGTTGCCGGGGAAGTGCCCCTGCAAAAATATCTCGTCCTCCTGCACGCGGTAGGCCCCCCGGGCCTGGCCCGCGTCCAGCAGGTGCGCCTCGTCCAGCAGCAGCATGGGCGGGCGGTGGGGCATAAATTCCTTGATCTCTTGCTGGTTCATGTATCCTCAGTCTGCTTAATATAGCTTGATCAGCGTCTGCCCGAACTCGACCACGCTGCCGTTTTGCACACAGATGTCGGCCACGCGGGCATCCTGGGGGGCGGTCACCTCGGTCACCTGCTTCATAACCTCCACCAGGCACAGCACGTCGCCATGGCGCACGCTGTCGCCCGGCTGCACAAAGGGCTTGGCCCCGGGCTCGGGCGCCTCGTAGAACACGCCTACCACCGGCGACTTGACCTCGATGATGTGGTTGAAGTCCGGCCCGGCATCGGGGATGGCGGGGGCCGCATCAGCGGCGGGCAGCGGCCTGGGCGGCGCGAAGTATACCTCCCGGGTGCCCTCGGGCCGATGCAGGCGCACATAGTCCTCCCCCTGGCGCACCTCCAGGCTTTGCAGGTCGCTCTTTTCAAACAGGCGCAGTATTTCGCGCAGCGGCTTCAGATCCATCATGCCCTCCTGAATGCCAGCACGCCGTTGTGCCCGCCAAAGCCCAGCGAGGTGGACAGCGCAAGCTCTGCCTGCCAGGGCCGGGCGGTGTGGGGCACATAGTCCAGGTCGCACGCGGGGTCGGGCTGATCCAGGTGGATGGTGGGCGGCAGCATGCCGTCGCGCAGCGCCAACATGGCGGCGATGCCCTCGGCCCCGCCGGCCGCGCCCAGCATGTGCCCGGTGGCCCCCTTGATGGAGCTGATCGGCGTGGCGCGCGCCCGGGCCTCGCCCAGGGCATGCTTGATGGCCAAGGTCTCGGTCTTGTCGTTGAGCGGGGTGCCGGTGCCGTGGGCGTTGACGTACAGGGGCTGGCGGCCGTCGTCACCGGCCTCCTCCAGCGCCAAAGTCATGGCCCGCGCCGCGCCCTGGCCCTCCGGGTCAGGGGCGGTGATGTGGTAGGCATCGCAGGTGGCGCCGTAGCCCGCCACCTCGGCATAGATATGGGCCCCGCGGCTGCGGGCGCGTTCATACTCCTCCAGCACCACCACGGCCGCGCCCTCGCCCAGCACAAAGCCGGCGCGGCGCGCGTCAAAGGGCAGGCTGGCCGCCATGGGGTCGGGCTGCTCGGACAGCGCCATGCAGTTGGTAAAGCCCGCGATGGCAATGGGGTTGACCGAGGCCTCGCTGCCGCCTGCGATGGCGGCATCCGCGTAGCCGTGGCGGATCAGGCGGTAGGCCTCGCCAATGGCGTGGGTGGAGGTGGCGCAGGCCGTCACCACCGGGATGCAGGGCCCCTTGGCCCCGTAGCGGATGGCGATGTTGCCGGCGGCCATGTTGCCGATCAGCATGGGGATGCACAGCGGCGACACGCGCCCCGGCCCCCGGGTGAGCAGCTTTTCCGACTCGCGAAAGAACGTCTCGATGCCGCCGATGCCGCTGGATACGTTGACCGCCAGGCGCTCAGCGGGCACGGTGCCCGCCAGGGCGCTGTCGGCCATCGCCTGGTGGGCGGCTGCCATGGCATACTGGACAAACAGGTCCATGCGCCGGGCCTCGCTTGCCTCCATGCCGTGCTGGGTCGGGTCAAAGCCCTTGACTTCGGCCGCGATCTTCACCTTGTAGGCCGAAGTATCAAAGCGAGTCAGCGGCCCGATGCCGCAGTCGCCCCGCAGCAGCGCCTGCCAGAAATCCTCGACGCTCTGCCCAATGGGGGATATGATGCCGATGCCGGTTACTGCCACACGTTTCATGCGTTTATCCTCACATATACAGGCCGCCGTCCACCTGCAGGACGCTGCCGGTCACATAGCCCGCCCCGGGGGAGCACAGGTAGGCCACCGCGTGGGCCACTTCCTCGGCCTGGCCCAGGCGCTTGAGCGGCACGCTTTGCAGCGCGCTGTCCAGCGTCTGCGGGTCCATCTGCCGCACCATGTCGGTGTCGATGTAGCCTGGGGCCACGGCATTGCAGGTCACCTGCCGGCTGGCCAATTCCCGCGCGATGGTCTTGGTAAGGCCGATCAGGCCGGCCTTGGCCGAGGCGTAGTTGGCCTGGCCCGCGTTACCCATCATGCCCGATACCGAGGTGATGTTGACGATGCGGCCGGGCTTGGCGCGCATCAGGTCGCCTGTGCAGGCGCGGATCAGGTGAAAAGCGCCGTGCAGGTTGACCCGCACCACGCGGTCAAAGTCATCGGGCTTCATCATCAGGGCCAGCCCGTCGCGGGTGATGCCCGCGTTGTTGACCAGCATGTGGATGGGCCCCAGCTGGGCGCGCGCCTTCTTGACGGCGGCATCCACCTGGGCGGCGTCCGCCACGTCGCACTGCAGCGCCAGGGCGCGCACGCCCTTTTCCTCCAGCAGCTGCACGGTCTCCCGTGCGGCGTCCGCCCGCCCGGCGTACAGGATGGCGATCTGCCCGGCCTGCTCGGCCAGCCGGAGGGCAATGGCGCGGCCGATGCCGCGGGATGCGCCGGATATCAGCGCGGTGCGCGTGTTGTTGCTCATGTAGTTGCTCCCATCATGGTCAGGGCCTCCTGCAAGGCCTGCGGGGTATCTGCCCGGGCGCAGCGCGCCTGAGGCACTATCTTTGCGATCAGCCCGCACAGCACGCCGCCCGGGCCCAGCTCCACAAAGCGGTCCACACCGGCGTCGGCCATGGCGCGCACGGTGTCCTGCCAGCGCACGGGGCTTGTTACCTGGCGGGCCAGCAGCTGCGCGGCCCGGGCCGCGCCGTAGGGCCGGGCGGTCACATTGCTGTACAGGGGATAGGCGGGCTCCCTTAGCTCCTCCTGCGCCAGCGCATCAGCCAGCCGGTCGGCCGCCTGCTGCATCAGCGGGCTGTGAAAGGCACCGCTCACCTTGAGCCGCATGGCCCGCCCGCCGGCTGCGGGCAGCGCCTTTTCAAAGGCGGCCAGCGCCTCCAGCGTGCCCGATACCACCACCTGCCCGGGGGCATTGTCGTTGGCCGGCCACACGCCGGGGTGCTGCGCGCACAGCGTCTCCACCCGCTCCCTGTCCAGCCGCAGCACGGCGGACATGGCGCCGGGCGCCTGCTCGCCGCATTCCTGCATCCACTGCCCGCGCCGCGCCACCAGCGGCAGCGCCCGGCCGGGGCTGATCAGGCCGGCAAAGGCGGCCGCCGTCCACTCCCCCAGGGAGAAGCCGGCGCAGCAATCGGGCACAAGCCCTGCCTCCTGCGCGGCGGCAGCCGCGGCCAGCCCGACGGCCAGCAGCGCGGGCTGAGCGTGGCGGGTCTGGGTCAGCAGCTCGTCCGGCCCGTCAAAGCACAGCGCCAGCAGGCCGGGGTGCAGGGCATCCAGCGTGTGCAGCACCCTGCGCGCGGCGGGCGCGCCCTCATACAGCGCGCGGCCCATGCCGGCGGTCTGCGCCCCCTGGCCCGAGAATACAAACGCTAACTGACCCATTGCCCCGCCCCGCGCAGCAGCTGCTCGGCCTGGGTGAACATGGCTTCAATGATGTCCCGCGCGGGCAGCTTTTCCTTGACCAGCGCGGCCGCCTGCCCGGCCATCACGCAGCCGGTCTCCATATCGCCCTGCCGGGCGGCGCGCCACAAGGCGCCCGTGCCAAACTGCTCCAGCTCCTCATTGCTGATGGCGGCGTTGGCCTCGCGGCGGGCAAACTCGTGCATGTAGCTGTTTTTGAGCGCGCGCACCGGGTGGCCCAGCCTGCGGCCCGTCACCACGGTGTCAATATCCCGCGCGGCCACCACGCGGTCCTTATAGCAGTCGGGGATGGTGCACTCGTTGGCCGCCAGAAAGCGGGTGCCGCACTGCACGCCCTGGGCGCCCAGCATCAGCGCTGCCGCCACGCCGCGCCCGTCGGCAATGCCGCCGGCCGCCAGCACCGGGATGTTCACCGCGTCCACAATCTGGGGCACCAAAGTCAGCGTGGTCAGCTCGCCGATGTGGCCGCCGGCCTCGCACCCCTCCGCCACCACAGCGCAGGCGCCCTCTCGCGCCACGCGGCGGGCGATGGCCACCGAGGGCACCACGGGCACCACCTTGATACCGGCCGCCAGCCAGCCGGGCATGTACTTGCCCGGCAGCCCCGCCCCGGTGGTGATCACAGGCACCTTTTCCTCGGCCACCACCTGCGCGGTTTCGGGCACAAAAGGGCTCATCAGCATGATGTTCACGCCGAAGGGCTTGTCCGTCATGCTGCGGCACAGGGCGATCTGCTCGCGCAGGTAGTTTGCCGGCGCGTTCATGGCGGCAATGATGCCCAGCCCGCCCGCGTTGGATACGGCGGCGGCCAGGTAGGCATCCGATACCCAGGCCATGCCGCCCTGAAAGATCGGGTACCGGATGCCCAACAACGCGTTGAGCCGCGTAGATATCATTTTCCGGCCTCTTCCACCTGCTTGACCAGGCTGCCCACGGTGCCGTCCAGCGTGCTCATGTCGATGGTCACCGAGAAGGTGTCCTCCAGGTTCATGATCAGCTCGGCCACGTCCAGGCTGTCCAGGTTGAGCTCCTGAAACTTGGTTTCGGGCGTGATGGCATCGGCGGCAGAGCCTGCGCGCTCGGCCAGGGCAGTGGCAATCTTGTTCATAACATCCATTGTAAGTTTCTCCTTCACTTCATTAGTTAGTCATCCTAAGTATTTAAGCGAAAAAAAGCGTTTCCGCGTGGTCCCTGAGTTCGTGCGGCACGGGCTTGTCCCACCGGATCAGGCAGGCGCCGCTGGTCATGCCCGCGCCAAAGGCGCTGAGGGCCAAAGTGTGGCCGGGCTGCAGCAGGCCGCTGTGGTACAGGTCGTACAGCAGCATGGGCACGCTGGCCGAGGAGGTGTTGCCCAGCCGATGGATGTTGGTGGGCATGCGGGCGGGGTCTACCCCAAGACGCTGGCGCACGGACTGTATGATGCGCATGTTGGCCTGGTGCAGCAGCACCCAGTCGGCCTGCGCCACCTGCATGCCGGCCTCCTCAGCCGCGGCCTGCAAATCCTTGGCGGAGGAGGACACCGCGAAGCGGAATACATCCTGCCCCTGCATGCGGATGCCCCAGCTGCCATCCCCCTCAGACGGCGTATAGGGGCAGGGTTGCGCCGGGGAGGCGCTGTACAGCAGCTCGCGCCCGGTCTGCGCGGCCAGGCGGATGCTCAGCAGCCCCTCGCCCTGCCCCACCACCACGGCGCCCGCCCCATCGCCAAACAGCACGCAGGTGCCGCGGTCGCTCCAGTCCGTCACCCGGGACAGCCCCTCCGCACTGATGATCAGCACGTTCTTTGCCTTGCCGCTGCTGATGTAGGCATCCGCCGTATCCAACGCATAGATAAAGCCCGTGCAGGCGGCGTGCAGGTCCACACAGGGGCAGTCGGCCTCCAGGCCCTGCTGCACCAGGCAGGCGATAGAGGGAAACAGGTCGTCCCCCAGGGCGGTGGTGCCGATGATCAAATCCAGGTCGCGCCCGGTCAGCCCGGCATCCGCCAGCGCCTTGCGCGCCGCGTCCAGCGCCAGGCTGGTCACAGTCTCATCCTGCATGATGCGCCGCTCATGGATGCCCGTGCGGGTGCGGATCCACTCGTCGGTAGTGTCCAGCAGCTGCTCCAGCTGCGCGTTGGTAACGGCCTGCGCGGGCAATGCCCGGCCAATGCCAAGTATCTTCAAGGTTTTTCCTCCTGGGCCAGCGCCTCTTCCTGGCTGCGGAAGAAGGCCAGCAGGTTGTTCAGCCCCGCCAGCAGCGCGTCCTTTTGCGGCTGGCTCAGGCCCTGGGTGGCGCGGTTGACCATCTGCCGGTGGAAGAAGCGGTGCACCGCCTCGGCGCGGCGCCCCTCCTCGCTCAGCTGCACGATGACCACGCGGCCATCCTGCTCGCTGCGGCTTTTGATGACATAGCCCTTGCGCGCCAGCTTGTTGATGGCCGCCGTCACCGAGGGCAAGGTGATGGACAGGTCGCGCGCCAGGTCCGTGATGCTGCGGCCCTCGCCGCCCTGGCGGTGCACGGCTTCCAGCATGTGCAACTCATTGATGCTCAGCTTGTCCGCGCTGATGCGGTGCAGCATCTCCTCCTCCAGGCGCAGGATGCTGTTGAAGGTATTGACCAGCAGGTCGTTAAGCGCCACGCCGAACTCGTCCATCTTCCCCTCCCCTTCCTGTGCCTGTGTGTCGCACCCAATTGATTAGTTAGGCTAACGAAGTGCATCATACCCCTGTCCGGCGGGTTTGTCAACACGGCGATGCCCGTGCATGGCCGGTATGATATAATCGTACCGTACAACCCCCGCGCACCCAGGTCTCCGCAACGCCATCGCAAGGGAGGAACCACCATGACATCAAGCGATTTCAAGCGCCCCGATGCCCAGCCCGCGGCCGAGGAGCACAAGAGGCAATCGCCCGAGCTGGCCACCGCGCTGCGCCGCCACAGCATCATGATGCCCGACAGCATCTACCAGTGCTCGGGCATCCGCATCATGGGCACGCGCATCAAATCCGTCATTTTCACCACCGACGCGGCCATCCTGGCCAACAACAACGCCCAGGCGGTGCTGTGCGTCTACCCCTTCACCCCGCAGCTGAACATCACCCAGGCGGTCATCAACATGGCGCGCTGCCCCGTGTTTGTGGGCGTGGGCGGCGGCAAGACCAGCGGCGGCCGCAGCATCCAGCTGGCCTTGCAGGCCGAGCTGCTGGGCGCCTACGGCGTGGTGGTCAACGCCCCCATGTCCAACCCCATGATCAAGCGGCTGTCGGACACCGTGGACATCCCGGTGATCGCCACCGTGACCTGCGAAAAGGACGACTACCTGGGCAAGGTAAAGGCCGGCGCCGGTATCCTCAACGTATCGGCCGCCGCCCAGACCCCGGCGCTGGTGCGCCTGCTGCGCCGCGAGCTGGGGCCGGACTACCCCATCATGGCCACCGGCGGCCCCAAGGACGAGACCATCGTGCAGACCATCGAGGCCGGCGCCAACGCCATCACCTACACCCCGCCCACCACCGGCGACATCTTCGAGGGCATCATGACCCGGTACAGGAGCGGGGAATAGCAAACACCGCTGTCAGAAAAACGGTACGAGGGCGTTTTGCCCTCGTACCGTTTCATTTGAACCCCTCAATCTTTCCCCAGGCTCAGATACGGGGCCGCCCCCGCAGCCGGCTCAAAGGGGTTGAGCCATTTGATCATGCCAAAGGGGATGGTTTCGGCGCCATGCGCGGCGCCCTGGGGCAGGCGCAGGGCGTAGGCCGCGGCATGCAGCTCGCGGTGCAAAATGGCGCAGGCAGTGGGCACGTCGAGCCCGTGCAGGGCCAGGTCCTTCACCACCACAGCCTCCCCGTCCCACTCGCAGTAGGCCATGCCCTCGCCTGCTCCTGCGGCAAATTGCAGCAGCGGGGCCTCCCATGCCGCGGCGGCCTTTATCACATAATCCAGCCCCTCCTCATCCCAGCGGGCATACAGGCGGCTATCGCCAAAGGCCTGATCGCGCAGGCCCACCCAGGCCCGGGCATCCGGGGGCAGCAGGCGGGCATCCTGGGGGCAGGGCGGCAGCGCATCGGGCGTCAGCCGCAGCAGGTCGTAATGAAACACCGTTTCATAGCCCCGCTTGCCGTAGAAGCGGAACAGGTCGTCCCCCGCCGGCACCAGCAGGGCCGCGGCCTCGCCGCGCTCCCGGGTGATGCGCTCGGCCTCGGCAATCAGCGCCGTGCTGACGCCCTGACCGCGGAAGCGCAGATCGGTCGCGATGGCAAAGAAGTAGCGGGCAGGGAAAACCCGCCCGCCTGAGACCAGATCAATGGGCAGCATGCTGAGCATGCCGCGCAGGTGGCCGTCCTGCTCGTCGATAAGCAGGTTATCATAGCGGTTGCGCCGCGCGAAGTAAAAGTCCGTGGCCTCCTCACTATCGTGAAAGGCCTCCATCCACAGGGGCTTCAGCCGGGGCAGGTCCTCCGGCCGGCTGAAGCGGATCACGCCTCGCTCTCCTGCGCCGGCTCTATTTCCTGCGCGGTATACTTGGCCACCAGGTAGATGGGATCGTAGCTCAGCTTGGCGCGGCGCAGGCCCTCGTCGCCCGTGTCATCCTCGCGGTTGACAAACTTGTAGTTGGCCGCAAAGTGCTCGGCAAACTGCTGGTTGATGATCTGGTAGGCGCCGGGGATCTCCTGAAACGCCTTTTCAAACTGCACCAGGTACACATCGTCATTGAGCGGGTCGCCGATGGAGAAGGCAATGATGCGGCCCCCGGCGCGGATAAAGCCGCCATCCATCCGCAGCTCAAAGTAGTGGCGGAAGGTCTCCTCCAGCGCGCAGATCTCATCATCCAGGCTCTCGGTGGAGCCGCCCGCAGCCGCGGACAGCTCGCGCCAGCGGTGCGCCATCTGGTGCACCTCATCGATGTTGCTGCCGTCGATGGTTTCAAACTGCCAGTCGCGGTATTCCTTGACAAACTTGTTGATGTTGTTGCGCTTGGGCGACAGCTTTTTGCCCGACAGGCCGATCAATTTCTGGGATTCGTACACATAGTCATACGCATGGCGGATGGGGGTGATCTCAAACCGACCGGGGAACAGCGCCTCCAGCCGCAGGCGGTCCTCCTCCAGCAGTGTATTGAAGCGCAGGGGCACGCCGCGCTCGCGGGCATCCTCCTGCATGGCCTCAATCACCGGCAGCAGCGGGCCCGTGCCCATGGGAAATACGTAGGTCGGGTTGTTGCTATTGGCCATCACCACGGCGTAGCCGCCAAAGCGGGCGGCCTGGATATTGAGCACCTTGCGCCAGACAAAGAGGTTGGTAAAGCTGTACTCCAGCGAGCCCCTGTGCCCGGCGCGGAAACACTCCTCCATCCAGTCGCGGTCGCTCAGCTCGATCAGTTTAAATTGCAGGGAAGAAATAATGGTCACCGGCCTTTCAAGTTACTTTCTGCGGAGTGCAGGTTCCATCGCTCTTGAGCAGATGGCCCGCGGGCACAAACCCGCGCACGCTGCACAGCGGGTACACCCGCCCGCCCCGTCCGATGATTGTACCCGGATTGAGCACGGCATTGCAACCGATCTCGGCAAAATCTCCGGCCAAAGCGCCCACTTTCTTGCGGCCGGTCTCGTAGCGCCGGTCCCCGGCCCTGACCACCACCAACGTTTTGTCTCCCTTCACGTTGGATGTGATGGAGCCCGCGCCAAAGTGCGACTTGTGGCCCAGCACGCTGTCGCCGATGTAGTTGTAGTGGGGCACCTGCACCCCGTCAAAGAGCACGCAGTTCTTAAGCTCCGTGGAGTTGCCCACCACGGCCCCCTTGCCCACGATGGCGCTGCCGCGGATGAAGGCACAGTGGCGGATCTCGGCCCCCGCGTCCACAATCAGCGGGCCGGTCAGGCTGGCGGTGGGGGCCACCGTGGCGTCCCGGGCGATCCAGATATCCTGCCCGCGCTGCTCAAACACGACGGGGTCCAGCGTGGGGCCCAGCGCGCGGATAAAGGCCTCGATGCCGCCCAGCACCTCCCAGGGGTATTCCTTGCCTTCAAACAGCGCCGCCGCGATGGTGTGATCCAGGTCATACAGGTCCTTGATGCCGATCAAAACGCTCATCTCCTTATGCCTCATGGCCGTTGCGCTTCATGGCGGCGATGATGCTGTCCACCGCCTCCTCGCAGGCATCGTGATCCAGCGCCTCGGCCATCACGCGCAGCACGGGCTCGGTGCCCGACTTGCGCAGCAGCACGCGGCCGGTATCGCCCAACTTGTCCTCGGCGGCCTGGACTGCGGCCTGCACATCGGGGTCACCAAGCGCGGCGTCCTTATCCTGCACGCGCACGTTCTTGAGCACCTGGGGGTACATGCGGCAAGGCTCGGCCAGCTTGCTCAGCGGCATGTCCCGGTCGATGATAGCCTGCATCAGCTTGATGGCCGTCAGCACGCCGTCGCCGGTGGTGGCATACTTGCTGAAGATGATGTGCCCGCTTTGCTCGCCGCCCAGCAGGTGGTTGTGCTCGCGCATGCACTCGGACACGTACTTGTCGCCCACGGCGGTCTGCTTGTAGCCGATGCCCGCCTCGTCCAGCGCCTTGTACAGCCCCAGGTTGCTCATCACGGTGGTCACCACGGTGTTGTCGGGCAGGTTGCCCCTGTCCTTCATGTGGCGGGCATAGATGTAGACAATCTGGTCGCCGTTGATCACCTGGCCCAGCTCGTCCACGGCCAGGCACCGATCGGCATCGCCGTCAAAGGCAAAGCCCACGTCCAACTTGTTGTCCAGCACATGGCGCTGCAGCTGGTGGATGTGGGTGGAGCCGCTGTCTTCGTTGATGTTGGTGCCGTCGGGCGCGCAGTGGATGGGGAAGGTGATGGCCCCCAGCGCGTCAAAGACGGACTTGGCGATCATCCAGGCGCTGCCGTTGGCGCAGTCCAGTCCCACGCGCATGCCCTTGTAGCTGTTGCGCGCCAGCGAGATCAGGTAGCCGATGTAGCGGTTGCGGCCGGCGTAGTAGTCCACGGTCTTGCCGATCTTCTCCCGCCGCGCCAGGGGGTAGGGGCCGATCTCGCCGTCCAGGTACTGCTCGCAGGCGGCGATCACCTCGTCCTCCATCTTCTCCCCCCGGGCGTTCAGCAGCTTGATGCCGTTGTCGTAAAAGGGGTTGTGGGAGGCCGAGATCATGATGCCGCAGTCAAAATCCTCCGTGCGGGTCACGTAGCTCACGCTGGGCGTGGTGGTCACGTGCAGCAGGTAGGCGTCCGCGCCCGAGGCCGTGATGCCGGCGGCCAGCGCGTCCTCTAACATGTAGCTCGACAGGCGCGTATCCTTGCCGATGACCACCTTGGCCTTGCTCCCCTTTTGCTCGCTATACCAGTGCCCTAAAAAGCGGCCGATCTGCACCGCGTGATCCGCCGTTAAATCCACATTTGCCTCTCCCCGAAACCCATCCGTGCCAAAGTATTTGGACATGATTGCCCCTCCTCTATCGCTTATCGCTGCGTATGCTGTTCACGCTGTTTTACCCGGACATCGTACAAACGAATTATACGCGCGGCGGGCGATGTGTGCAAGCGGGGGAGGATGAGAGGAGCTATTCGGAATTGGGAATTCGGAATTCGGAATGAATAGATGTACAAGTCAGGACAGAGCGGGGTTATTTGATTCGATTCAAGGTGCTGTTTTGAGATGGGATAGCCTGCGGCGTGCCTGATTCCGAATTCCGTATTCCGAATTCCGAATTTCGGCAACGCCCCCTCTCACGCCCCCGCCCGCATTGCCCTTCCGCTCGTCCCCAGAGCACCCTCATCCAACGCGCCGTCACTCAACACCTCCCGCCCGTTGATGAACACGCGGCGGATGCCGAAGGCCGCGCCCCGGTCGGGCACGCCGTCGCGCAGCGCCTGCTCGTCAAACACCGTGAGGTCGGCAAAGCAGCCCGGGCGGATGTACCCGCGGTCCGCCAGGCTGAAGCGGTCGGCGGTGGCGCCGGTCATCTTGCGCACGGCGCGGGGCAGCGTATCGCCCCGCCCCAGCAGCGCGTCGCGCAAAAACTTGGGGAAGCAGTCGTAGATGGCAGGGTTTTGCACCCCGTGCTCCTCAACCCAGCCGTCCGTCATGAACAGCACATGGTCGTTGCGGGACAGGCGCTCGATCAGCTCGGGCGTGCTGTAGGGCCCCATGTTCACCCGACCCTTGAAGTCCGACCATTCGCACAGCCGCAGATACGCCTCGATGGGCGCCACGCCCATGTCGCGGGCGATCTGCGCCACCGTCTTGCCCTCGTACTGCTCGTGCCCCGGGCCGATGTAGGCGATGGTGATGTCTGAAAAATCAAAGCCCAGCAGCAAAATGCTGGCCCGCGCAAGCGCGCGGAAGCGCAGCATGTTGTGGGGCAGGCGCTTGGCCCGGGCGTCCAGCGCCTGGTACCAGGGCGGCATCACCACCGTGATGACGGAGGTGCCCAGCGTCTCGTTGTAGATGTCAAACTGGGCGTCGATCCCTTCCGCCCGCATGGCCGCCAGGGCGTCCAGCAGCTCATCCGCGCAGCCAAAGCTGCGCCGCCCCACAAAGATGGCGTGGGAGTATTGCAGCTTAAGGGGCGTGCCGCGGGCCAGGTCGTGCAGCTCATCCAGCGCGCGCAGCAAGTGGGGCCGCCCCAGCAGCTGCGGGTAGGCCATGGACACCTTGGAGCATGCCCGCGGGTGCACGGTCAGCGGGCGGTCATAGCGCACGCACAGCTCGGCCACGGCCTTCAGCTCCTCCTGCGGGGCATACATGCCGGGCTCGTACATCAGCCCCAGCGACAGGCCGCAGGCCCCCTCCCGCAGGCCCTGCTCCAGCACGGCCAGCATGCCCTCCTGCTCCTCCCGGGTCAGCGGGCGGCTGACGTTGCCGGCCACGCCGGCGCGGGCGCTGTTGTGCCCCATCAGGGCGGCAATGTTGCAGGGCACGCGGCCGTCAATGGCGTCAAAGAAGGAGGCCATGTCGCCGTAGCGGCCGGTGGTGTCGTGAAAGTGAAACAGCCCGCCCCCCACCAGAGCGGCGTGGGGGCTGTCCGCCGCAAAGCCGGTGGCCGACAGGCCGCAGTTGCCCGTGACAAAGGAGGTGATGCCCTGGCGGATAAAGGGCTCAAGCCATGGCAGCGGCTCCCGCCTGATGGCCATCCAATCGTTGTGGGAGTGGGCGTCGATAAAGCCCGGCGCCAGCGACAGGCCGCCCAGGTCGATCACCCGGGCACCATCGGCAGGCAGATCCCGGCCCACGGCCTGAATGCGATCACCGCTTACCAGGACGTCCCCCGCCTGGGGTAACTGGCCGCTGCCGTCGTAGATCATGGCGTTTTGCAGCAGGATGTTCATCGGGATACCTCTCCATTCTTACAAATAAGTATCCGGGCGCATGTGATTTACATGCGCCCGGATACGGTTGGCATTATTCCATATTATTCAGCACAAAGATGGCGTAGGCCACCTCGGCGCGGGTAGCGGGCGCCTGCGGGTGCAGCATGCCGTCCTCGGCCAACAGCAGGCCTTTGGTCAGCATGAACTGCATGTTGCCCACGCTGGCGGGGCTGATCTCAGCCTGGTCGGCGATGTCATCCAGCGGGGCCAGGGCGGCCTTGGTATCCATGCCGGCAGCCACCGCCAGGAAGGTGGCCATGGTGTCCGCCAGCTTTTCACGGGTCAGGGGCGTGTCGGCCCGGTCGTCGGCCGCCAGGATGCCGGCCTGCGCCAGCATGGGCACGCCTTCCTCGGCAGTGCCGGGGATACCGGCCAGGCCCATCACCGCGCCCACCAGGTCGCCCAGGGTGGCCGGCTCATCCACGCCGAACACGCCCTCGCCGATGGGGGCCATGGCCTTGCCCTCGTACACGAAGCGCACGGCCTCGTAGTAGGGGCTTCCCTCCACCACGTCGCTGAGCACATCGCCCGATGTATCCTTGACGGAGAAGGGGTTGTAGGTCTTGTCAAACAGGTCCTTGTTCTGCTCAATCGCTGCAGCGCCGCCCGCGGTGGAGCGGTAGCCCTTTTCGCTGAGGGCGCGGTACATGTCGGCGTAGGCCTTCACGCCCTCCACCGTCAGGCCTTTCAGCTCGCGCATCCAGGTCAGGTAGCGCTCCTGCGGCTTGCCGTCGATGGTGGATACCAGCGCGCTCAAGGCGCCCGACAGCTCGCCCTGGGAGAGGGCATAGTTGCTGTACGCGGACAGGATATAGCCGTTGAGGCCGTCCTGCTCCAGCGCCAGGGAATCCAGCATCTCGGGCAGGGCGGCGTATACGTCAAAGGTCTCCTTCACGTTGGGGTCGCGGTAGGACAGGATGAACACCCCGTCCTCCGTGGCGACGTGCTGCACGCTGTAAGCACCGTACTGATCGCGCAGCTTGGGGTACAGGAAGGCATCGGCCACCAGGCCGCTGAGCGCGTCCAGGGCGCCACTGGTGCCCTCCAGCCCAAGCTGTTGATAGGGGGCGTATACCAGGTTGTACTGCACGGCGGAATCCACCACAAAGCCCTCGCGGTGGGCCACCTCGGGCAGCTGATAGGCCGCCTTGTCCCTCGCCTGATCCTCCAGCCGGGCCAGGAAGGCATCCGCCGCCTGTCGGTGGGACAGGGCGCTCTCCTCGCTGCCGGCAAAGGCCGACACGGCGCCGTTGCGCACATGCATATGCTGCTGGATGCCGGCCAACTTGTCCAGCGCAGCCTGCGGGTCACTGGCCAGCAGTGCCTCGGCCTGCTCCAGGAAGGCGTAGTAATCCAGGTGGTTGAGGTAGTTGAAGTAGGCAAAGCTGGGTGAGGACGAGGCAAACGCCCGGTACACCTGAATCTGGTAGATGCCGTTGGTGATGGTCTGCTTGAGGGCGGCCTTGGCCTGGCTGAGCACATCGGCCACCTTGCCCGCGTCATCTAACTTGGTTTCGTACAGCAGCTCGTACACCAGGTCGTAGGCAGGGGCCATGTCCTCATCCATGGCGATCCAGCTGACCCGCAGGTAGGGGTTGCACTGGTCGCCCTGGGGGCCGCCGTACACAGTGGGGCGCACCTCGGAGCGGTACAGGTAGCGGGTCATCAGCGCGGACAGCGCGGCGTTGTCATGCTGAGCGGTATCCAGCTTGCCCAGCAGGTCAATATACAGCTTGTACCAGTGCAGGTCCTCCTGGGCAACGGCGCCGGCATCCAGCAGCAGCAGGGCCTGGCCCACGCCGCCCACATCTGCCTGGGCGTCCATGCGGCGCACCTGGTCCGCGCCCACTTCATCAGCAATGGCATAGATGCGCCGCTCCTCGGGCAGCGTATCCACGGTGACAGCCTGCAGGCTGGCCACCAACTGCGAGGAGTCGTCCTCCTTTTGCGCGCCGCTGGCGGCGGTGGAGGCCACGATGGCGTCGATCTCCTCGGCTGTCATCTGGGCCTTTTTGGCGGCCAACTCCTCGGCCAGCTGCTGGGCCTGCTGCTCCTTCAGGCCGGGGACGGGGGCGGTGACCACCAGCGCGGTGCGCGGATTGCCGGTCAGGTGCTTGGCAATCACCTGCTGGTACACGCCCTGCTCGGCAAAGGGCACATAGTTGGCGGTGTTGTCCACATAGCGGCTGTAGGCGCCGGTATCCCCGGTGGCCGCCCACAGGTAGGCAATGCTGGGCGCTACGTCCGTGCCCACGCTGGCGCTCTCGGTGGACAGCAGCAGCGCCAGGCGGGTGGCGGCAGCCACGGCTTCAACCGCGGTCAGGTCGAAGCCATTGTCTTGCACGCCGGCCAAAGATTCATCGACGATCTTTTGAAACAGCGGGGCATCCTCGGCCGACAGGCCGGTGGCCCGGAACACAACGCTGACCTCGGGGGTGGCGTTGTCAAAGTAGCAGCCGGCATTGGCCGAGGGCAGCTGCTTTTTCATGGCCTGCTGGAAGGGGGAGGACGCCTCGTTGAGCAGCGTGGTCAGCAGGTCCAGCGCCGCCTCGTCCTCGGCTGTGGCATCGGTCAGGGCGAAGCCATAGTACACCACGGCGCCCTTGGCGGTATCGCTGCCTGCCTCCACCGCGAAGTCGAACTGCTGCTTGACCGGCGCGGTCAGCGGCTGGTAGCCCGCGTCCTCAAAGGCAAATTCTTTCTTGTCATACGCAGAGAAATAGCCGTCCAGCAGCGTAAGGAAGGCGGGTAAATCCTCAATCTTGCCGTACAATAGCGTCAGTGAGTTGGAGGGGTGGTAGTAGTCGTCATGGTAGTCCTTGAGGTCCTGCCAGGTCATCTGGGGGATGTGGGCCGGGTGCCCGCCGTAGGAGTTGCCGGTCTCGCTGCCCGGGAACATCGTCTTTTTGAAGTTGAACATGCTGGCCGTCTCAATGCTGTAGGCGCCCTGCATCTCGGTGTACACGGTGCCCACCAGCGTGAGCGGCGCATCCTTGTCAGCCATGGCATAGCGCCAGGCCTCCTCGCGGAAGATGCTCTCCTCCTGCATCAGCAGGGGGTTGAAGGCGCTGTCTACATAGTAGTCCACGTACTTGAGCAGCTGCTTTTCCGACAGCGAGGACACCGGGTAGGTGGTGATGATGTCGGTGGTCATGGCGTTCATAAAGGTGTTGTACGTCTGGTGAATGAGGTTAAAAAACAGCGACTGGGAGGGGTACTTCATCGAGCCGCCCAGCGTGGCGTGTTCAAACACATGGGGCAGGCCGGTGTCGTTCACCACCGGCGTGCGAAACGAGATGTCAAACGCGCGGTTGTTATCCTCATTGGCCATCAGCATCACCGTGGCGCCGGTCTTGCCGTGCTCCAGCACGGTCACATCGGCGTTCACCAGCTCCAGCCGGGTGCGCTCCTTCACGATAAAACCCGCAACCTCGTTGCCCACTGCATATCCCTCCTGTGCCAGGGCGGACAGCCCGGCAACAGACAGCAGCACCGCCGCGCACAGCATCAGGGCGACTCGGGTTTTCCACGTATGTTTCATGGGTTGGCCTCCTTGTTTGATGGTTATGAATTGTAACAAAACGGGGGCCATCCGGCCCGGAGCACGGCCTGAACAAGGCCTCTGTGTCAGGTTATTCACCCGGCATGGCCATGTCAAGCCAAATGGGCCACTTCACAAGAATTTTACCTGCAGCGCACACGGGCAGCCCTTCCCCTGCCGGGCCAATGGGCGCGCCTGAGGGCCTCTTTCCTTGACAAAGCAGGGGGCCCAACGGTATGATGTCACCAATGAATGGAGGCTTTTTTGCATGCAGAACAACCTGACGATGGACAAGCTGGTCGCGCTGTGCAAGGTGCGCGGGTTTATCTTCCCCGGATCGGAGATCTACGGCGGCCTGGCCAACACCTGGGACTACGGTCCGCTGGGCGTGGAGTTCAAAAACAACGTCAAGCGCGCCTGGTGGAAGAAGTTTGTGCAGGAGAGCCGCACCAACGTGGGGCTGGACAGCGCCATTTTGATGAACCGCCAGGTATGGGTTGCCTCCGGGCATGCGGGCAACTTCAACGACCCGCTGATGGACTGCCGGGCGTGCAAGGCGCGCTTCCGCGCCGACCAGATGATAGAGGATGCCGCCAAGGCCGCGGGTGAGCCCGTGCAGGCCGACGGCTGGAGCAACGAGCAGCTGCAGGCATACATTGCCGAGCACCAGCTGCCCTGCCCCCAGTGCGGCAAGCACGACTTTACCGCCATCCGCAAGTTCAACATGATGTTCCGCACCCACCAGGGCGTCAACGAGGACAGCGCGGCCGAGATTTACCTGCGGCCCGAGACCGCCCAGGGCATTTTTGTCAACTTCAAAAACATCGTGCGCGCCACCCGGCGCAAGCTGCCCATGGGCGTGGCCCAGATCGGCAAGTCCTTCCGCAACGAGATCACGCCCGGCAACTTCATCTTCCGCACCCGCGAGTTTGAGCAGATGGAGCTGGAGTTCTTCTGCAAGCCGGGGGAGGATTTGCAGTGGTTTGACTACTGGCGCACCTTCATGCGCGACTGGCTGCTCAGCCTGGGCATCAAGGAGGAGAACCTGCGCCTGCGCGACCACAAGCCCGAGGAGCTGAGCCACTACTCCAAGGCCACGACGGACTTTGAGTTCCTCTTCCCCTTTGGCTGGGGCGAGCTGTGGGGCATTGCCGACCGCACCGATTTTGACCTCAAGCAGCACCAGGAGCATAGCGGCGAAAACATGGAATACATCGACCCCGTGACCAACGAGCGCTACATCCCCTATGTGGTGGAGCCCTCCCTGGGCGCCGACCGCATGGCCCTGGCCTTCCTGTGCAATGCCTACGAAGAGGAGCAGTTGGACAACGACACCCGCGTTGTGCTGCGCCTGCACCCGGCGCTGGCGCCCTACAAGGCCGCCGTGCTGCCGCTGCAAAAGAACAAGCTGGGCGAGCGCGCGCTGGCGCTGCACCAGGAGCTCAGCCGCCACTTCCTGGTGGATTACGACGAGACCGGCTCCATCGGCAAGCGCTACCGCCGCCAGGATGAGGCCGGCACCCCGCTGTGCATCACGGTGGACTTTGAAACCGAAGAGACGGGCACCGTGACGGTGCGCGACCGCGACACCATGCTGCAGGACCGTGTGGCCATCGCCGACCTGAAGGCCTACATCGAACAGAAGATACAGTTCTGACCGCGCCCTCGGGCGCCATAAAGGGGACCACATGACAAACGATCCGTATAACGCTTCCGGGCAGCCGCCGCGCCGCAGGCGCTCCACGCGCCATGGCGCCGAGCCCGAGCACACGCCCTACCAGCCGCCGCGCCGGCCGGCCTACCCGCAGGATGACGGCCAGGCGCCCCTGCCGCTCAACACCCAGCCGGAGGGCCTGCCGCAGCCGCCAACGCAGCTGCCGCCACGCCGGGAGGCCCCCAACAACTACGACTACGAGCGCTTTCCCCCGCAGGAGCGCTACGAATACGAGGACGAGGACGACTACGCGCCGCGCCTGTGGCCGCGCCTGCTGGCCCTGGTGCTGGTGATGGTGCTGCTGATCGGCGGCGCGCTGTACTTCCTGGTGCCCAAGGACAGCGAGGGCATCCTGGGCACGCTGCGCGGCGGCGTGGCCACCGTGGTGGACGGCGCCCTGGGGCTGGTAGGCCTCAGGGAGAGCAGGCCGCCGCAGCTGATCAAGTTTGAGGCCCCGGTGGAAGTGGGCCAGTTGGGCGTCAAGACCGTGTTCACCTTCACGGCGGACGGCCCCATCGACGGCGTGCGCATGACCGATGAGCAGGGGGTGGAGATCGCCGGCCAGCCCGCCAGCGTAGACCCGGAGCGCACCGTGTGGACGCTGACCGCCATCTTTGACAGCCCCATTGAGGGCCTGTTCCGCGGCAGCCTGCTGCGCGGCAACACCTGGTATGAAAGCGACAAGACCGTGCGCTTCATGGCGGCTGCCCCCACGCCGCTGCCCAGCGCCACGCCCGCCATGCCGGCCCTGCCGGCCTTCGCGCCGCCCACGGACGCACCCGTGGCCCAGCCCACCATCGCCCCGGCAGCTGTGCAGACGGACAGCCCGGCCACGGATGTATTCACCGTAACGGCGGCCAGCGACGCGCCGGCCGTGCAGCCCACCTTGCAGCCCATCGCGGCGCAGCCCACCGCCAGCGCCGAGCCCTTTGTGGTGGTGCGCAGCACCCAGCAGCCCCAGGCCACGCAGATGGCCGCGGTGACGGTGATCACCCCGCCGCCGGCCCAGCCGGTGGAGCTGCCCGTGCAGGCGGACCCCCAGCCGATGGAGACCCCTGATCTGGGCGAAGAAAGCGAGCTGCTGGCCGACGAACCCGTTGATTTAGGCGAGGAGGCCGACCTGCTGGCCGATGAAACGCCCGACAGTGACCCCTATGCCGAGCCCCAGCCCGCACCGCAGGCTGTGGCCCAGGCCCCGGCCGCCACCCCCATGCCTCAGCTGGCCGTAACGCCGGATGACAAGGCGCTGCCCAAAAACTTCAAGCTGGTTGAAACTGTGTACGAGAAGGGCAAGCGGGTGAAGGAGCTGGCCCGCACCACGCCGGTCAACATGCCCGCCCCCCACGAGTACCTCAGCTACGAGGGCGGCGTGTTCACCTTCCGGGGCGACAGCTTCCGCGGCAATGCGGCCTTCGGCACGGCGGATATGCCCCTGCAGCAGCTCAGCGTGCTGTGGAAGGCCCCGCTGGGCAGCCTGAGAACCAGCACCGAAACCCTCCACGGCCAGGGATGGACGGGCCAGCCCGCCATCGTCAAGTGGTCGGTGGAGCTGCGCGAGATGATGAACATTGCCGAGGCCAAGAAGGACGTCAAGGCCCTCAAGGAGGTCATCGCCGCCGGCCAGGATGGCAAGATCTATTTCTTCGACCTCAATGACGGCGTGGCCACCCGCGAGCCCATCAGCCTGGGCTACCCCATGAAGGGCTCGGTATCTGTGGATACCCAGGGGCGGCCCATGATGGCCGTCGGCCAGGGCGTCTCCCAGCTGCCCGGCAAGACCGGCCCCATCGGCTACTATGTGTACGACCTGATCACGCAAAAGCAGCTGATGTTCCTCAACGGCCGCAAGACCAAGGTGCAGACGCAGTTCTCCACCAACGGCGCCTTTGACGGCACCGCGCTGTTTGACCGCAATTCCGACACCCTGATCGTCGCCGGCGAAAACGGCTTGCTGTACACGGTGGCCCTCAACACGGTGTTCGACTACCTGGACAAGAAGACCATCACCATCGACCCGGTCATCACCTTCCTCAAGAGCAAGGGCAACCAGCAGGATATGTCGGTAACCGCCGAGGCCAGCGTGGCCATGTACGGCAAGTACATCTACACGGTGGACCGCCACGGCCTGCTCAAGTGCGTGGACAGCGACAGCATGCTCACCCAATGGGTCTTTGACACCGGCGACAACACCGATGCCTCCCCCGCCCTGGGCTTTGACGAGGATGGCAGCCTGGGCCTGTACACGGGCACCACGGTATTCACCCGCACCCGCAGGGCGGGCAATGCCTTCATCCGCCGCATCGACGCCCTCACCGGGCGCGAGGTGTGGAAGGTGGAGGTGCCCGCCAAGTTCCAGGACCGCGAGCTGGGCGGCGTCAAGGCCAGCCCGGTCGTGGGGCAAAACGCCCTGTCCGACCTGGTCATCTTCACCGTCAACCTGACGGGCGACGGCAAGACGGCCACCATGCTCGCTCTGGACAAGCAGACAGGCGATGAGGTATGGCGCCACGAGCTGGCCGCCCCCACGGTATCCTCCCCGGTCGCGGTGTACACCGCCTCGGGCGAGGGCTACATCGTGCAGGCCGACGGCAAGGGCGTGCTCAGCCTGCTCAATGGCCGCACCGGCGAGGTGCTGTACACGCTTGACCTGGAAGGCGACATCGACGCCTCCCCCGCTGTGTACAACGATGTGCTGGTCATCGGCACCAGCGACAAGGACAACAACTACCTCTACGGCATCAGGCTGGAGTAGGGGGCAATTCGGAATTCGGAATTGGGAATTGGGAATGAACAATGAGGGGTGAGGGGTTGGCGGCGTGCCGCCCCTCGCCTCTTTTTTGATGGCTTGCCTTGATATGCGGCTGTTTTCAGGCTAAACTGATACTGAACGAAAGAGTAAATGCACAGATGAGCGCAGCATTTTTTCGTTCCCGCGAAGCCGAAAGAAGGAGGCGTAGCGGCGTCTACGCTGACTGAGAGAGGCAAGGCGGGCGCGGAAAAAGGCCTGCTCATCGAAGCATTTATGATTGAGTTCAGTATGAACGCATAGATTCATACCCCGGGTGCATGATTCCGTTGCCTCTGAAAGGAGTACGCATGAACAAGCGCTACCTCGTCGCCCTGGACCAGGGCACCACGTCCTCCCGCGCGGTTGTCTTTACCCCCGAGGGCAGCCCGGTCAGCTCGGCGTCGCTGGAGTTTAAGCAGCACTACCCCCAGCCCGGCTGGGTGGAGCACGACCCGGATGACATACTGGCCACCCAGGTGGAGAGCCTGCGCGCCGCCGTGCGCAAGGCCGGCATCGACCCGCGGGAGATCGCCGCCATCGGCATCACCAACCAGCGGGAGACCACTTTGCTCTGGGACCGCGCCACCGGCCGGCCGCTGCACCGCGCTATCGTGTGGCAGTGCCGCCGCACCGCCGGCTATGTGGAGCGCCTCAAACAAGCCGGCCATGCCGAAGACATTCAGCAAAAGACCGGCCTGGTGCCGGACGCCTACTTCTCGGGCACCAAGCTGCAATGGCTGCTCGATCACCTGGACGCGCGGCAGCGCGCGCAAAGGGGCGAGCTGTGCTTTGGCACGGTGGACAGCTTTCTGGCCTGGCATTTGGTCAAGGGGCACCCCCATGTGACCGATGCCACCAACGCCGGGCGCACCATGCTGTTTAACCTAAAAACCCAGCAGTGGGATGACGACCTGCTGGGCATGATGGACATCCCCCGCCCCCTTCTGCCCCAAGTGGTGGACACCGCGCGCATCGTGGGCATGCTGGAGGACGATGTGCTGGGCACCCCCATCCCCGTGGCCGCGCTGGTGGGCGATCAGCACGCGGCGCTGTTTGGCCAGGGGTGCCTGTCCCCCGGCATGGTCAAAAACACCTACGGCACCGGCTGCTTCATGCTGATGAACACCGGCGCCGAGCTGCGCCAGAGTGAAGCAGGCCTGCTGAGCACCATGGCCTGGCGGCTGGACGGCAAGCCCACCTACGCGCTGGAGGGCAGCGTGTTTGTCGGCGGCGCCGCCATCCAGTGGCTGCGCGATGAGCTGCGCCTCATCGACAGCGCCGCCCAGTCAGAGCAGATCGCCCGCAGCGTGCCCACCTCGGGCGACTGCTACCTGGTGCCCGCCTTCACCGGCCTGGGCGCCCCCTACTGGGATATGTATGCCCGCGGCACGCTGGTGGGCATGACGCGGGGCACCTCCCGCGCCCACATCGTGCGCGCGGCGCTGGAGTCCATCGCCTACCAATCGGGCGACCTGCTGGCCGCCATGGCCCAGGACGCGCAGCAGCGCCCCGCCCAGCTGCGGGTGGATGGCGGCGCCACCGCCAACGACTTCTTGATGCAGTTTCAGGCCGATGTGATGGACCTGCCCATCCTGCGCCCCGCCGTGCTGGAGACCACCGCCCTGGGGGCGGCACTGCTGGCCGGGTTGGCCGCGGGTATTTACCAGAGCGTGGCCGACACCGCCCGCAGCTGGCACGCCGAGCGCAGCTTCACCCCCCGCATGCAGCCCGCCGACCGCGAGCAGGCCCTCCAAGGCTGGCACCGCGCGGTGGACGCCGCGCGCTACTGGGCGAAGCAACAGGCATAACGTCCGATTGTATACAAGCCCGGGTTATGGTAGGATGGGGGCAAGAACAATATCGAGGTGAAGCATGTACGCGATTGGCGTTGACATAGGCGGCACAACCATCAAGTTGGGCTGCGTGCAGGATGGCCAGACCATCATCTACCGCGACCGCCGGCAGTCCCCCCGCGACCCGGCCGTCATGGCCCAGGCCATCCGCAGCATGGTGGGCGTGGCCGAGCGCAAGTTCCCCGGCGCGCCCGTGGGCATCTCCTGCGCGGGCTCCATGGACAGCCAGGGCTATGTGACCGCCAGCCAGTTAGGCTGGCAGGCCGCCCCCCTGGGCCCCCTGCTGTACGAGCAGTTTAACCGCGCCCTGCCCATGGAGAACGACGCCATGTGCGCCCTGGCGGCCGAGCATATGTACGGCGCCCTCAAGGGCTGCGATACCGGCCTGCTGATTACCTTGGGCACCGGCATCGGCGGCGGCGTCATCGTGGGCGGCGTGCCCGCCCGCGGCCACATGGGCCTGCACGGCGAGATCGGCCACATGATCACCCGCGCCGACGGCCGCCCATGCAGCTGCGGCCAGCAGGGCTGCTGGGAGATGTACGCCGCCGCCAGCAAGCTGCGCGAGATGGCCGGCGGCATCAGCGTGCGCGAGGTCATCAGCCGCGTGCGCGCGGGCGACCTGCTGGACATCTGGCACGCCTATGTGCACGAGGTCGTTATCGGTCTCTCCAGCCTGATGATGATCTTCGCCCCCCAGGTCATCGCCATCGGCGGCGGCCTGTCCAATGCCGGCGACATCGTCATCGGCACCTTCCGACAGCAGGTGGAGCAGACCAGCGCTTTTCGCACCTTCAACCCCTTCACCCAGATCGTCTCCGCCCGCTTTCAAAACGACGCGGGCATCTTGGGCGCCGCCGCCCTGGCCCTGCTCGCGGGGTAGGGCGGGGACGGGGGGACGGGGACGAAGGGAACGATTATGGAGAACCTTTTCTGAAGAAAAGGTTCCCCATACCCCTCCAAAAGACTTTAATTGTTTTTGTTCATTAGCAAGAGAATGCCAGCACTTGGGTATCTGTAACAAAACAGGGAGGTGATTGCCTCCCTGTCATTTTTGACCATAGATGTTTGAGTTTATACTAAACGAGAACGTTAACGCAAGGATGGATGCAGGATTTTTTCGTCTGCATGAAGCCGAATGAAGGAAATATAGCGGCGCTACGCTGACCGAGAAAGGCAATGCGCAGGCGGAAAAAGACAAGTCCCATCAAAGCGTTAAGGTTTGAGTTTAGTATTATGCCTGTAGCGCGCTCATCTTTTTCTTGGCCGTGTGGGAGCGCCAGGTGTGCATCACCAGCGCCACGGCGATGACGCCATAGCACAGGAACACGCGGAAGTATTCGCCCACCACGGGGTTGCCGAACATCACCGTGCCCGCGTCCTGCGCCACCACAAACAGCGTGTGGAATAGCAGGCAGCCGATGATCGCCTGGCCATTGGTGGCCCGGTTGATGCTGGCGCCGCCCACCAGTATGGCAGCGCCCGCGTACAGGCCCACCATCTCGTGGGCAGAGTAGGTCTGCAAAGTGCCCAGGTTCTGGATGAAGATGATCTGCCCCCAGCCGGCCAGCACCGTGGACAGCATGATGGCGATCAGGCGCACGCGGTTGACGTTGATGCCCGCCGAGTTGGCCACCGTGCGGTTCTGCCCCACGGCGCGGAACTGCTGGCCCAGCCGGGTCTTCATGATGCCCGCGTTAAACAGGCACAGCAGGCCCACCAGCACGAAGGTCACCACCGGTACATGCACGTTGGCAAAGCTGGGCTGCACAAACGGCAGGTGATACACCACCAGGAACAGCGCCGTCAGCCCGCCCAGCGTGTAGAAGCGGCGGCTGCTCATGCGCTTGGTGGCAAACAGCAGCACAGCGCCCACCAGGATGATGCCGCTGACGATGTACAGCGCCGTGCTGAAGTGGATGCGCATCACGCCGTCAATGGCGCCCTGCAGCTTGTTGATGGTCAGGTCCAGCGTGTTGCGCACGCCGGTGGCGCCCACGATGGTCACCTTTTCGCTCAGCGGGATAATCATGCCGAACACGAACAGGAACAACAATTGGTACGCGCCGTTGGCGAAGTAGCCCAGAATCAGGGAGCCGATGGTCTCCTGCCCCTTCATTTTGTTAAGCAGCGAGCCGATCAGGAAGCCGAAGGCGCTGGCCAGCGGCACCGTGATCAGCGCCGATACCAAAATGCCCACGATACCCGTCAGGCTCCAGTTGATGGCCAGCAGCATGCCCACCTGCGCCGCCATGGCGCCGATGGTGATGGCAAAGTTGATGCCCATGCCTGTGATGATGGGGATGATCAGGGAAAGGACGATGAACAGGTTGCGCACCAGGCGGCTCATGATCTGGAACAGGATGTCGTTCATGGGCCGGCCGGATACGATGATGAAGATCACCGAAAGGATGAGGAACACATAGGTCACCACATACTCTTTCAGGTGCTTGCCGATGTTGATGCCGGGGCGGTTCAACTCAGTCACGTCCCTTACCTCCCGCCTGTGTCAGGGCATACAGGATGATGCCGTTGGAAATCAGAATGCGCATAACCTCGCTCAGGCCGCTGACGTCAATCATGGCGTTGG
>Ga0123333_10000941_pt1 | contig 30971 bp, 20 predicted proteins | sample BioC12SIPDNA_3_FD_89957 | JGI IMG/M metagenome (GOLD analysis project Ga0123333, IMG submission 89957) | Anaerobic biogas reactor microbial communites from Washington, USA - Biogas_R2_B C12 SIP DNA | ecosystem: Engineered > Bioreactor > Anaerobic > Unclassified | place: Washington, USA... | reverse complement strand
TCCAGCCCCGTCGCGACGAAGGTGTTCGCCACACCCGTCGGGTACTCCGCGGAGATGGCCGCCGCGGTGGCGTAGCGGTCCTCGCCGGCCAGGCGCCGGTCGGCACCCAGCGCCGCGTAGACGTCCTCGGACACCGCGTCGGGACCGCCCAGCACCACGACCTCGCCGGCACCGAGCCGCTCCAGCGCCTCGGCCAGCACGGCCGGGACGTGGTCGGACTTGGTGAGCAGCACCGGCACGCCCTGGTGGCCGGCCAGCGCCGCACCGGCGAGCGCGTCGGGGAAGTTGCCCGACCCGCCGCTGGCGACGTAGACGGTGTCGACGCCCGCCGGGTAGAGCTCGGAGAGCAGCGCGGCCGTCTCGTAGCGGTCCTCGCCGGCGATGCGGTCCACCTGGCCCCAGGCACCCAGCTCGGTGGCGACGTCCGCGGAGACCGCGTCCTCGCCGCCGAGCACCACGAGGCGCTCGGGCTGGACGGTGTCGAGCGCCGCCCGGGTGGCGTTCGGGATCCGGTCGGCCTTGACCAGCAGGACCGGGGCGGGCGAGCCGTCCTCGTCCAGCAGGGTGGTGCCGGGAACGCGCCCCTCGCTGGCCGGTGCGGCACCGGTCAGCGCGTCGGCGAACTCCTCGCCGGTCACGATGTAGACCGTGTCGGCGCCGTCGGGGTACTGCGCCGCGATCTGGGCCGCCGTCTCGTACCGGTCCTCGCCGGCGATGCGCTCGACGGACGGTCCGGTCTCCTCCGGCACCAGGTAGGCGTCGTAGACCTCCTGGGTGACCGCGTTGCCCTCGGAGTCCACCGCGGTGCCCCGCAGCGAGACGGTGGTCGCGCCGGCCGGGTAGGTGACCTCGGCGCTCCAGTCGCCGGGCTCGCCGGTGAGCTCGAGCTCCTCCCAGGTGGTGCCGCCGTCGTAGGAGATCGCCAGCGTGCCGCCGGTGACCTCACCGGCGAGCTGGGTCCCCGGCAGCGGCCAGGCGGTCAGCCCGATGGTGTCGGTCGGACCGTCCACGGCGGTGCCGTCCCAGGTCGTGTCGACCGCGAAGTCCAGCTGCAGGAACGGCAGCTCGGCGAACCAGTCGGCCGGCGCCTCGGTCCAGAACACCCACTCGGTGCTGCTGGCCGGGGTGGTGCCCCACGAGGTCGGGCGGCCCACGTCGTTGGTCACGCGGTACTGGGTCGGCTCGGTCGTCGGGATGTCGATCCAGGAGCTTTGCCAGCCGACGGTCTCCTTGAGGAGGGTGTCGCCCTCGTACCACCGGATGGTCTGGTCCTCGTCACCCTGGAAGTCGCCCATGCCACCGGTGTGGGTCGGCTCGTCGCCGGCCCAGCTGGGCAGGTTGACCTGGAGGGTGGGGCCCTGCCGGTTGGGGATCCAGTAGCCGGCGCCCAGCCGCGGCTGGACGATGGCGGCGAACCAGGACTCGGCCGTGGTGCTGCCCGGCTCGTAGCCCTGGCGCAGACCGCGCTCGTTCCAGTTGCCCTCGACGACGGTGGCGTCCTGGTACCACTGCGTGCCGTCCTGGGCCGAGACGTACTCGGTCCGGGCGGTGGGCATGGTCATCACCTCGGCGAAGCCGACGCCGAACGGGGTGTGCGGGCGGAAGTCGTAGCGGAACTCGCCGCCGTCGCGCTCCTGGTTGCCGTGGTAGCTGGCGTCGATCCGGGCCAGCTCGTCGTTCGTCGGGGCGTAGGCCAGGTCGGTCGGGATGGCGCCGGGGTGCGGGTCCACCAGGTCGTAGACCACGGGGCTGTCCACGCTGCCACCGACGGTGAGCTGCACCGGGCCGGCCTGGATCCGGGAGATCAGGCCCGCACCCTCGACACCGCTGACCGCGGCGGCCGGGAAGGAGAGCGTCTCCTCCCAGGACACGCCCTCGGTGAACTCCCCCGGCTCGTTGTTGACGACCACGAGGAGCGCCGCGCCGGCGTCCTGGACACCGAGAGCGATCTGGGTCAGGTCCAGGGAGGGGTCACGGGTGATCACGACGGCCTTGCCGTCGGTCTCCACCGCGGCGAGCTCGTCCGGCGTGCCGGTGCCCGCGTAGACCGCGTCGAGGGTCACCTCTCCGCTGGGCATGGCGCTGCCGAACATGCCCGACACGTCGAGCGGGCTGCCGTCCTCGACCACCGTGATGAAGGGGGTCCGCAGGCGCCAGCGGGTGAGGTACTCGAAGTCGCCGTCGGTGGTGCCGTCCATCGGCGCGGCGAAGAGGTGGTCGACGGTGGCCGGGACCCGGTAGGCCCCGGCCAGGCCGGTACCGGCGCTGATGTTGTACTCCATCCGCTGCTGGCTCGGCTGGACGCCGTCCGCCTCGACGTCGACCGTGATCTCACTGGTGTCACGCGCGTCCAGCTCGACCACGGTGTCCTGGGTGAGGTCGATCTGCGGGTCGCCCACCAGGGCCACGCCGGCCGCGTCCGCGGAGACCTCGACGTCCATGTAGCTCATCGCGGCGTAGGTGCCGGCAGGCAAGCGCAGGCTCAGCTCGCCGTCGACCTCGTACATGTAGGGCCACATGTCCTCGCGGCCCTGCAGCACGACATACGCGAGCGCCGGCGCGCCGGCCAGGTCGGTGGCGCGCAGGGTCAGGTCGTAGCGCTCCTCCTCCTTCATCAGACCCCAGCCGGTGCGGGCCACGTCGGTCCCGTCGGCCGAGGCGATGAGGAAGCCGGAGAGGGTGCGGCCCACCGGGGCGACCGTGGAGTCCAGGGTCACGTCGACGGTCGCGGTGCCGCCGGCCGGGACGACAACCTCGCTGGCGGACAGGGCGGTCAGCCCGTCGGGCAGCGTGCCACCGAGGTCGTCACCGCCCTCGACGCGCAGGGTGAGGGTCGTCTCGCTCGCACCGTCGTTGGTGTAGGTGACCGTGCGGGTCACCGGGGCGTCGTCCTCGTGGGGCCAGTCGAAGTAGCCGAAGGAGATCGAGCCGGTCGCGACGACCTCGGCATCCAGCGCGGCGGGCACGTCGAGCCGGCCGGCGCCGAGCTGGAACGGTCCCTCGCTCAGCGGGAAGGACGAGGACATCAGCGTGTTCTTGAGCTCCACGGAGGACAGGTCCGGGTCGTCCTGGAGCAGCAGCGCCGCGGCGCCGGCGATGTGCGGGCTGGCCATGGAGGTGCCGCTCATCGAGGTGTACCAGCCCTCACCGGGGCTGGCCTGGGAACGCGCGGCGAGCACGTCATCGCCCGGGGCCGACAGGTCCGGCTTCACCAGGGCGTCGCCCAGGCGGGGACCCATGCTGGTGAACCAGGTGCGGTAGTCCATGCCGTCGACGGCGCCGACGGTCAGCGCCGCCTCGGCCGCGCCGGGGGACCCGATGCCGCTGACCATGCCGTTGTTGCCGGCGGCCACCACGAAGAGGGTGTCGGTCTCCTGGCTGATGGTGTTCAGCGCCACGGCCATCGGGTCGGTGCCGTCGCTGGCCTCGGTGGTGCCCAGGCTCATGTTGACGACGTCGGCGTTGTCGGCCGCCCACTCCATGCCGTCGATGATCCAGGACTCCTGGCCGTATCCGTCGTTGCCGAGCACCTTGCCGACGATGAGGTCGGCGCCGGGCGCGACGCCCGTCTGGGTCCCCTCCGAGGCGGCGCCGGAGCCGGCCACGGTCGAGGCCACGTGGGTGCCGTGCCCGTGCACGTCGGTGACGTCCTCGCCGGGGACGAAGCTGACGGACTCAACGACCGCGTCCTTCAGGTCGGGGTGGGTCAGGTCGACGCCGCTGTCCAGGACGGCGACGGTGACGCCCGAGCCGTCGATCCCCCGGTCCCAGGCCTCCGGAGCCCCCACTTGCGGGACGCTGTCAGCCAGGCTGGCCTCGACCAGACCGTCCAGATAGACCTTGGTCACGCCGCGGGCGAGCGTGCCGTCCGTGCGGTTCCCGGTCAGGGATCCCCAGGTGTCCTGCGCATCCGCCGCGTCGGTCTGCAGCGCGACGGCGTTGAGGCTCTCCAGCGTCGCGGTCGTCGTCCCGAGGGAGGACTGGAGGGACGCCGTGGAGGCACCCTTCTCGAACTGCACGATGAGCGGCGCCGTGTCGCGGCCGTCCGCCCCGATGCCCTGCTCGATCAGCGCGGAGACGTTGAACAGGTCCCGGTCCAGTGTCTCGGCCGCGAGGAAGGGCCGGGCGGCGTCGGGCACGACGTGCAGGTCCTCCCCCACGGTCAGGGTCTGGTAACCGCCGGAGGACTCTACGTCCACCGTCCTGGTGCCGTCGGCGAGCTCGGTGACGGTGACGACGTCACCGGTGATCAGCGTGAGGCGGTGCACCGTCCCGTTGCTGGACTCTGGGCTCGGCCGTGAGCTCGACGTGGAAGACGCCTCGGCCGTGGCTGAGGCGTCCTGGTCCGGGGCGGCGGTCGCGGCGCCGGCGGCCGCGGTCGCCACGAGGGCCACGGCGGCGACGCCGGACACGACGGTCCGCGCGCGTGATCGGTGGGTCATAGGTTGTCCTCGCTACATTGCAGGGATTGTTCTGACGGCATGAATATGTCACTGGTCTCCACTCTCCACAATGACGGGTTTATGCCGTGGCGTGTTCCCGCCGTAAGATTGGCTGTCTCGACTGACGGAAGGAGGACAAGATGCTGGATGTGTTAGGACTCGATCCGGTCGAAGAAGCGGCCTACCGCCGCCTGATCACGCTGCCGTCGGCCAGTTCCGCAGACCTCGCCGAGCACCTCGAGCTGCCGGCCGGTGACCTGCGGGTCGCCCTGGCGTCCCTGTCCGAGAAGGGCCTGGTCGCCACGTCGACGAACGGCACCGAGCAGTTCGTCGCCTCACCGCCCCTCGTCGCGCTGGGCTCGCTCGTGCGCGACCGGCAGGACGACCTGAACCGGGCGCGCTCCGAGCTGGAGTCCCTCACCGAGCAGTACCGCGGCGCGGCCGCGCAGCGCACCGTCACCGACGTGATCGACGTCGTCACCGGTCAGGAGGCGGTGGCCCAGCGCTTCGCACAGCTGCAGCGCGCCGCCCGCGGGGAGGTCCTGGCCTTCGTCCGCTCCGGGGTGGCGGCCGTGTCCGCCGCCGAGAACGCCGAGGAGGACGCGGCGGCCGCGCGGGGCGTCACCTTCCGTGTCATCGTGGAACGGGCCGTCCTGGAGCAACCGGGTGTCTTCGCCAACGCCGAGGGCGCCATGGACCGCGGGGAGCAGATCCGGGTCGTCGACCGCGTCCCCATGCGGATGCTCGTGGCCGACCGCGAGCTGGCCCTGATCCCGCTCGCCTCGGCCGAGGAGGAGGGACGCCGCGGGACCGGTGCCCTCCTGGTCCACCCGAGCGCCCTCCTGGACGCCCTGCTGGCCCTCTTCGACAACTCCTGGCGCAACGCGCGGAGCCTGGCCACCGCGGGCACCACCAGCGCCGACCGCGACGGCCTGGACGACGCCGACCTGCGCGTGCTGACCCTGATGCTCTCCGGGCTGACCGACCAAGCCGTCGGCAGCCAGCTCGGGCTGTCCATCCGGACCGTCCAGCGCCGCGTGGCCTCGATGATGGAGGCGTGCGGCGTGCACACCCGGATCCAGCTCGGCGTGCAGGCCGAGCGCCGCGGCTGGCTCGCCACCCCCACCCCCTGACGACCGCCCCCCTCACGACCGGGCGCGCCGCGTTGCGCTCCCAGACCCGACCGGGCGCACCGCGTTGCGCTCCAGAAGGCCACCGAGCGCATGGCGCATCGCTCCCAGGCCTCACCGGGCGCGTCGGGCGCCGCTCACCTCAGACCAGACCGGTCTCGTAGGCGAGCACGATCGCCTGCACCCGGTCCCGCAGCCCGAGCTTGCCCAGCACCCGCGTCACGTGCGTCTTGACGGTGGCCTCGCCCAGGTAGAGCTCGCGCCCGATCTCGGCGTTCGACAGGCCCCTGGCCATCGCCTTCAGCACGTCGAGCTCGCGCGGGGTCAGCTCCGAGAGCCCGTCGGACACCGTGCCGGCGGGAGGCCTCCGCACGTAGTTCTCGACCAGCCGGCGGGTGACCGTCGGCGCGAAGAGCAGGTCGCCGCGGTGCGCGGCGTGGATCGCGGCGGCCAGCTCCCCCGGCGGGGTGGTCTTGAGCAGGAAGCCGCTGGCGCCGGCCCGCAGAGCTCCGAAGACATACTCGTCGAGGTCGAACATCGTCAGCATGACCACCTTGGCCTCCGGGCGGGCGCGCGCGACCTCACCGACGGCGGAGACGCCGTCGAGGCCGGGCATCTGCACGTCCATGAGCACGACGTCGGCCCGGTGGTCGCGGGCCTGCGCCGCCGCGGCGTGCCCGTCAGCGGCCTCAGCGACCACCTCGATCCCCTCGGCAGCCTCGAGGATGGCGGTGATCCCGCCACGGACGAGATCCTGGTCGTCCGCGACGACGACCCGGACGGTCTCGTTGCTCATGCGTCCACTCTCTCAGCGGCAGGGTCCGTATGACGCAGGCTGGCCCGCAGAGCGAAGCCTCCGTCAGTCATGGGTCCGGCCGTGACCTCGCCGCCGAGCGCCCGGGCCCTCTCGGCGAGGCCGACGAGGCCGTAGCCGGTGCTCTGCACCGCTGGTCTCGCTAGGGCGGCACCGTCGTCCACGATGTCGACGACCCACCCGGCGGGTGTCTGGCCGACGCGCACCTCGACGCGGGAGCCCGGCGCGTGACGGCTGGCGTTGGCCAGCCCCTCGTGCACGACCTGACGGACGAACGCCGCGGTCACGGGGTCCTGCGGCAGCGTCGCCGCGTCCAGCCGGACGTCGAGGCCCTCGCCGACGCGCGCCACGATGCCGGCCAGGTCGGCCGTCGGCGGTTGCTCGTCCCGCGCGTCACCGCGCAGGACGGACCGGAGCCGACGCAGCTCACCCAGGGCGTCCGCTCCAGATGAGTCGACGACGGCCAGTGCCCGACGGGCCCGCGCCGGATCCTGCTCGCGATGGGACAGCGCCGCCGCGGCCTGCAGGACCATCGCCCCGACCGCATGGCTGGCGACGTCGTGCAGCTCCCGGGCGATGCGCAGCCGCTCCTGGGTCACCGCCGCGCTGATGATCGCGCCGTGCGCCTCGTGCAGCGTGGTGGCCTGGTCGCGGGCCGTGCGATAGGCGCGGTCCTTCTCCCCCCAGGCTGCTCCGGCGAGCACCGGCATGCCGATGATGGCCAGCTCGATCATCAGGTTCCCCGGATCGGTGCCCAGGACGTAGACGACCCGGGAGAGCAGCATCCCGGCCAGACCCGCACCGAGCACCCGGTCCCCGCTGGCGCCCACGCGCCACGCGGCGGCCACGGTGACCACGACCTCGGACATGCCGTCCAGCGGCGGCGCGCCCAGCGCCAGGGCCAGGAGCGGCACACCGCCCAGGAGGAGCGCCGCCACGAAGGGCCAGGTGCGCTGCAGCAGCGGCACCAGGCACAGCGCCACGCCCGCGTCGAGCGCCACCGGACCGAGGGCATCCGGTCCGACGAGGTCGACGGGCACGAGCGCGAGCGCCAGCAGCGCCGTCACCCACTCGTGCCACAGGGGCCACCGACCGCGGGCGCGCGAGGGCGATCCCGACCTCCCACCCTGGTCAGGGGCGCCCTCCCCCTCGACGTCGTCCTCAGGGTCCTGGCGCAGCAGCCCCAGCAGGAGTCGCAGCTCCTGGACGGCGACGACCCCTCGATGGTGGACGGCCGTCAACTCCTCCTCACCGAGGGAGTCCGTCGCCGCTGCGGCGACCCGGCGCATCTCCGTGACGGCTCCCTGCAGCACCGCGACCGCCTCGGTCGCCAGTCGCTCGCGCTCCGCGAGCACGACCTGACCGGACGCGGCGACCGGGTCAACGGCCGCCACCCGGGCTGCTTCCTCACCGGCGGCCCGGGCCGCCTCGGTCCGGCGCCGCACGACCCGACCGAACGTCCACACCGTGCCGAGCACTACCGCGGCGAAGACCAGGGTCCCCACCCCGAAATCGTCCAGCGCCCAGGCGGCCGCGGCCACGGCGGCGACCCCCGCGACACCGGGCCACGCCCCGGCGGACCGTCCCGCCAGGTAGGTCACCGCCAACGTCGCCGGCAGGAGAGCAGGGCTCTCCGTGGGGACCCCCAGCCAGCCGCCCAGCACCATGGCCGCGACGACACCGACGAGCCCGGCCCACGGTGCCAGCCCCACGGCGAGGACAGCGAGCGCGGCGACCGGTGGCACGGCATACCGAGCGATCCCCTCCCCGGCCAGCAGGAAGGCGTCCAGGCCGGCACACGCCAGCGCGAGGACGACGAGGCCGCGCCACCTGCTCACCTGCCTGACAGTACGGCCCGGACGGCCAGCCGCGCGTCCCCCTCAGGGTGGACCCGCATCCCTCGTGGCGCGGCAGCGAGATCACCGGACCCGGGAGACCGTCGTGGGCGCCACGGCGGACGCGGAGCGGGGCTGCCCGGCGGCACCGTGGAGGTGGTCCGGGGACCCGGGCCGCGAGCCAACCACAAGGAGCACCTCATGAAGGCACGGATGCTCGGCGCGATCGCCGTCCTCCTCACCCCCGTCGTCATCACCGTCGCGGACCTGCTGCGCCTGGGCGCCGAGGGGGACGTCCTCGCGGACGGGTCCCCCGGGAGCACCGCCCAGCTCTTCGCGGCCGTGGACGCGAACCGCGGCCCCTGGGAGGCCGGGGCGTGGCTCTTCTACCTCGCCGCGATCCTCACGATCCCGATGGTGCTGCTGCTGTGGCGCCTCGCGGTCGACCGGGCCCCGGTCCTCGCGTGGGCCGGCGGCGTCCTGGGCGCCGGCATGGTCACCGGTCAGATCGCGCACCTGATGGGCTACTTCGCCACCGTCGGCGCCCTGTCCGGGATGCCCGACACGGAGGCAGCCGTCTCCGCCCAGCAGGCACTCGACGCCAGCAGCCTGGGATTCGCGGTCTTTGCACCCTTCCTCCTCGGGGTGCTCCTGGCGCCCGCCGTGCTCGCGCTGGCGCTCTGGCGGGCGCGGGTCATCCCGGCATGGGCCCTCGGGTCGGTGCTCCTGGGGACCGTGGTCTTCGGGGCCTTCTCGGGGCAGCCGTGGGCGAGTGTGGTCTGGGGCGCTGCCCTCGTCGCCGGTCTGCTGCCGGCTGCGCGGGCGGCGCTGCGCCCCGTGGACGCGGACGTGCCCGCGGTGGCGGACCGGGCGGCCACCCGGGTCGCCCCGTCTGCCCGCTAGGCGCCCGCCGACTCCTGGGCGGCGCGGGCGGCGTCCTCGATGCGCTGCCGGTGCCGCGCCCAGTAGTCGGCGCCGTCCTCGGCCCAGATGTTGTCCATCCCCTCGCGGAGCCCGGCCGAGCCGTCGATCAGCTCACGGATGATGTCGGCGTGCCCGGCGTGCCGGTGGGTCTCCGCGATGACGTGCACCAGCACCCGGTGCAGCGTGACCTCTCCCTGCTCCCCCCACCACGGCACCTGCCCCGGGGCATCGAGCTCGAGCGCCTCGATCGTCGCGTCGGCGTGGGCGGCCACGCGGTGGTGCAGGTCGACGATGAACTCGCGCGACTCCTCGACCGGCACCCACAGGTCGGCGTTGGGCTCCTCGTCGGCCGGGTCCTCCGGATACCACGGGAGGTCGATGCCGGACGGCCGGCCCATCACTGCCCCGAGGTAGCCGTCGGTGACGCTGGCCACGTGCTTGACCAGCCCCAACAGGTTGGTGCCCGTGGGAGTCATCGGCCGGCGCACGTCATACTCACTGAGCCCGTCCAGCTTCCACAGGAGCGCATCGCGGCCGCTCCTGAGATAGCGGTGCAGGATCGTCTTCTGGTCCGCTGAGGTCATGCCCTGCAGCCTGACAGCCGGCGCCGACACCCGCCACGCAGTTTCCACCCAGCCGACAGTCCCCCACGGATCCCCGGAAGTGCGTAGCCTGACCCCATGCCTACGACTGCCTGGTCCGTGACCCCCTCCGGGCCCCTGCACGGAGACGTGCACGTCCGCGGCTCGAAGAACGCGGTGACCAAACACATGGTGGCCGCGCTGCTGGGCGACGGTCCGAGCCAGATCCGCAACGTGCCCGAGGTCGGCGACGTGGTCATCACGCGCGACATGCTGCGCTCCCTCGGGGTGGACGTCGAGCACGATGAGCAGCAGGGCGTGATCACTGTCGGGCGGGACGCGAACGTGCTGGCGGAGGTCCCGCTGTCGTTCACCGGCCTCAACCGCATCCCGATCCTGCTCCTCGGTCCCCTGCTGCACCTGGCCGGTGAGGCGTTCGTGCCGCTGCTCGGCGGCGACCCCATCGGACGTCGCCCGGTGGACTTCCACATCGAGGCGCTGGCCGCGCTGGGGGCCGAGATCGAGCACCGGGACGACGGCATCGTGGCCCGGGCGACCCGGCTGCGCGGCGCCCGGCTGGAGCTGCCCTACCCGAGCGTCGGGGCCACCGAGACGGTGCTGCTGACCGCGGCGCTCGCCGAGGGACGGACCGTGCTGCGCAACGCCGCGACCGAACCCGAGGTCATCGAGCTCGCGCTGTTCCTGCAGCGTATGGGCGCCCGGATCGTGCTCTCCCCGGGCCGCAAGTGGACCATCGACGGCGTCGACCGGCTCCAGGGCGCCGAGGTCACCCTCGAGGGCGACCGCAACGAGGCGTTCAGCTATCTGGTCGCCGGCCTGGTCACCGGTGGCCACGTGCGCGTCCACGGCTGCCGGCAGGACCGGCTCGTCACGGCCCTCACCACGCTGCGCGGGATGGGCGCCCAGTTCGACATCACCAACGACTACGTCCTGGCGACGGCACCGGAGGGGCTGCGCCCGGCGGCGGTGCAGACCGACACCCACCCGGGTTTCATGACGGACTGGCAGACCCCCCTCATGGTCCTCTTCACCCAGGCCCAGGGCATGTCGGTGCTGCACGAGACCGTGTATGAGGATCGGCTGGTCTACGTCCCCGCCCTCCAGCAGATGGGGGCCGAGATCGAGCTGTTCTCGACCTGCCTGGGCGGGGAGTCCTGCCGTTTCCACGACACCAACGCGGTCCACTCCGCGGTCGTCAAGGGCGTCTCCGGACTGCGCGGCGCCCAGGTCGAGGTCCCCGACGTGCGGGCCGGCTTCTCCTCGGTGATCGCCGCGGCCATCGCCGACTCGCCCTCCCGCATCGGCGGCATCAGGCACCTCGTCCGTGGCTACCACCGCCCCGCGGAGCAGTTCGCCGACCTCGGCCTGTCGATCACCCCGGCGGACTGAGGGAAGCGAACGGCGCCGGAGTGCCACCGGCACCCCACCACACCCCGCCGCGACCCCCCGCTGCGACCGGCGTATTTGGTCATGCGAAAGACGTCGCATGCGACGAGATCCGCGCGACCAAAACCGCCTACCGCTCGCGGTCATGGACCACGTCGACGTCCCGTGCGCTCGGTGGCCTCCGGGAGCGACGTTTCGCGCGCCCGGTGGCCTTCAGGAGCGACGCCCCGTGCGCTCGGTCAGGTGAGGCCGGACTCCTCCAGCACCTCGGCGCTCGTGCGCACGAACAGCTGCGGCGCATACAGCGCCATCGCGTCGAGCGCCTGCTGGTGGTTGGTGTCGTCGGACCCGGCGCAGGCGTCGGAGACCACCGTCACCTGGGCGCCGGCGTCGATGGCGGGCAGCGCGGTCGAGATCACGCAGCAGTCGGTGGCCACGCCGGTGAGGACCAGGTGAGGCGTGGGACCGGTGATGGCCCGCAACTGCTCCCCCCACTTGCCGAACGTGGGCTCGGAGACCGTATGCCGTGCGCCCAGGTCCGCCGCCGCAGGCACCAGGTCGAAGAGCCGGTGATCGGGCGGCTGGTCGGCGAAGGCGAACTGCTCGAAGTAGGGCTTCCAGGAGCCGACCTTCTCGACCGGCGGCACCCACCGGGTGAGGACCACGCGGTCGCCGAACGCCGCGGCCAGCCGGCGGATCGGCTCGACGATCTCCTCGAACCGGGGGGCGCACCACTCCGAGCCCGGGTCGGCGAAGACGACCTGGGCGTCGATGACCACGAGCCAGGGGTCCGTGCCGGCCGAGGCGGCCACGTCGGCCGGGCCGTCCTTGGTGCGCCCCTGCTCGGTCGGGAGGTCGGAGGACTCGTCCTGCGCCATGGTCACACCACGGTCCCGTCGAGGTCGTCGGCGCGGGCCGGGGCCACCGGCGCGGCCTCCTGGCGGCGGACCGCGGAGGCCTGCAGCAGCGCGTAGCCGACGAAGCCGATCACCAGCGCGAGCAGGACACCGAGGTTGGCGTAGGCCCAGTTGCCGTCCCAGTAGGCGCCGTCCTCGACGTAGGTGCCCAGACCCAGCGGCTCCAGCAGGTAGCCCTGCCAGTTGTTCCAGGCCGCGTCGGCGGCGAAGTTGTTGACGACCAGGCCCCAGCCCAGGACGGAGGCGAAGACCATGAGCCCCACCGAGGTCCAGTTCCAGCTGCCGTAGCGGCCCCGTCCGTCGAACAGGGCGGCCTCGTCGTAGTCCTTGCGGCGCAGCATGATGTCGGCGATGAGGATGCCGGCCCAGGCCGCGATCGGCACGCCGAGGGTGATCAGGAAGCTCTGGAAGGGCGCCAGGAAGGACTCGGCGAAGAAGACGACGTAGATCGTGCCGAGGGTCAGGATGGTGCCGTCGATGAGCGCCGCCATCGGCCGCGGGATGTCGATGCCCAGGCTGAGCAGCGTCAGGCCGGAGGAGTAGATGCCCAGGACCGCACCGCTGACCAGCGCCAGCACGGCCGCGATCCAGAACGGGATGAGGAACCAGGTCGGCAGGATGGTGGCCAGCGTGCCGATGGGGTCGTTCGCGATGCCGTCGATGAGGTCGGGGTTGGAGCCGGCGAGCGCCAGGCCGTAGCAGACCAGCAGCACCGGGGCGACGGCCCCGCCGAAGGTGTTCCAGAAGACGATCTGCCCGCCGGAGGCGTCGCGCTTCTGGTAGCGGGACCAGTCGGCGGCGATGTTGATCCAGCCCAGCCCGAAGCCGGTCATCACCATGACGAGCGCTCCGATCAGCGCCTGGGTGGACCCGGCGGGCAGCGCGGTCGCGGCGGACAGGTCGATGTCCCGGAAGGTGATGGCGATGTAGCCCAGGGTGGCCAGCCCGGTGACCCACGTCAGCACCGACTGCATCCGGATAATGGTGTGGTAGCCGGCGACCGAGCCCAGCACGATGAGCGCGGCGATCACGGCGCAGGCGATCACCTTGGTGGTCGTGCCGCTGCTCCACCCGAGCTCGTTGAAGACGGTGGCGGTGGCCAGCGTGGCCATGATCGCCAGGAAGGTCTCCCAGCCCATCGAGATCAGCCAGGAGAAGATGCCCGGCACCTTCTGCCCCTTGACCCCGAAGGCCGCGCGGGAGAGCACCATCGTCGGCACCGACCCCCGCTTGCCGGCGATCGCGATGATGCCGCACAGCAGGAACGAGACGGTGACGCCCACGACCGTGATGAGCACGCCCTGCCAGAAGCTGACGCCGAAGCCGTAGACGAACGCGGCGTAGCTCATGCCGAAGACCGAAACGTTGGCGGCGAACCACGGCCAGAACAGGTCCGACGGCTTGGCCGTCCGCTCCGACTCGTCGATGATGTCGATCCCGTTGAGCTCGACGAGGGTCCGTCGGTTGTCGGGCACAGCGGTGTGCGTGTCAGTCATGGGCGGATTCTCCCACCGGTCAGGGGTCAGCGCAGGTAGGCGGCAAGTTTGCCGAGCGTGGCGTCGGTCACCGAACCCGGGCCGCCGAGCACGTTGATGGAGGACGGACGCAGGTGCGTGAGGGCCTGGATGGCGCCGCCGGAGAGCCGGTCGGGCTGGGTCAGCACGACGGGTATGCCGCGGCGCCCGGCCAGCGCGGCCCCCACCAGGGCGTCGGTGAAGTTCTCCCCGGACGCGACGAGGGTGGAACTGATGGAGCCGGGATACTGCAGGGCCACCTGGGCCGCGGTCCGGTAGCGGTCGGCCCCGGCCAGCCGGCGGTAGCTGCCGCCGGTGGCGTAGGCCGCGGCCTGCTCGGCCACCGCCTTCGAGATGGTGCTCGTGCCGCCGAGGACGACGACCTCGCCCGGGTTCAGCCGGTCCAGCTGGATCCGGGTCGAGCCGGTGAGCCGGTCGCCCTGGGTCAGCAGCAGCGGGACGTGCTGCTTGCCCGCCAGGGCCGCCACCGCGAGGGCGTCCGGGAAGTCCTCGCCGCTGGCCAGGTAGACCCGGGGCTGCCCGCTGGCGTAGTAGGAGGCCAGGTTGGCCGCCGTCTCGTAGCGGTTGGTCCCGGCGACGCGCTGCAGGCCGCCGGTGGTGAAGGTCCGCAGCTCGTTCTCGGTCGCCGTGCTGACGGCCGTGGTCCCGCCGACGACGACGAGACGTCCGGGCTGGAGGCGGGTCAGCGCCTGGGCCGTGGCGGACGGGACGTGGTCGCGCCGCACCAGCAGCACGGGGGCGTCGTAGACCCCGGCGCGCGCGGAGGCGGCCAGCGCGTCCGGGTAGTCCTCCCCGTTGACGAGGTAGACCACGCTCACCCCGGGCGCCCACTGCTCGGAGACCTTCCTGGCCGTGTCCCAGCGGTCGGTCCCGGCGATCCGCGTCACGTCGCCCGACGGCGGCGGGTCGTCGCCGGGGTCGCCGAAGGTGAAGTAGTCCGAGGAGAGACCGGTGTTCCAGGCCGGCCACGGTCGTGCCAGGTAGAGCCCGATGCCGGTCGCGTCGGCATAGGTGTAGGTGCCGTTGGCGGTAAAGCCCTCCACCTTCGCGCGCAGGATCCGCCCGCCCCACAACCCGTGACCGTCCCGCTCCAGCACCTGCACCCGCGTCACGTTGTAGATGTCGTAGCGCGACTGGAGGGACGTCTTGGTCAGGCTCGCGGTCCAGCGGTGGCGGGTGTTGAGCGGGGTGTTGTCATAGGGGTCGGCCTGGGCCTTCAGGTAGGGGTGATCGGCGCCGCCCGGGATGGTGTGGCCGCCGGTCGCTGCGGCATACATCGTCGTGGCCAGCCCCTTGCCGCCGGGGAAGTTGTAGGTGAGCACCTGCCCGTCCGTTGCGTCGACGGCCGCGGTGTTCTCGGCATACTCGTAGGTGGTGATCCCGCCATCGGACTGCCGTGCGCCGCGCCCCCGGTAGGCCTGGCACGAGGTCGTGTCGCAGGTGTCGTAGTAGCTGGTCCCGTTGACCCCGCGCTCGGCGTAGGTCCGGGCGGCGACGGCCTGGGCGCGCAGCGCCTGGGTGTGGAAGTAGGACGACATCTCGATCGAGACGACGGAGCGCAGGTAGTGCTGCATGGGCAGCCGGTTCACGGTCGCCAGCGTGGAGCTGCCGTGGTGGGTGGCGGTGAGCTGCCCGCGGTAGATGCGCCGCGAGCCGTTGGGCAGGTAGAGGTCGACGGTGCCCTCGCTGGGCGAGGCGAAGGTGATCGGGCAGCCGGTCGGCATACCCGAGGGGTGGTAGGCCGACCAGACGCCCGCGTCGCTGCGCCCCTCCAGGACGCAGCTGCTGGCGCTGCCGGACGTGGCGCGCACCCGCCACTGGTCCCGGGTCGGCAGGGAGTATGTCGTGCCGCTGGTCCCGTGACTGACCACCAGGCCGGGTCGGTGGTCGACCCGGGTGGTGCCGTCGTTGTCGATGGTGATCCCGATCCGGATCATCCCTATGTCCCAGGTCTCCAGCACGGTGCCCGGGTAGTAGAAGGAGAGGATCTGCGCATGGGTGAGTCCGGCGATCCCGGCGCCGTGCGCGCCGTACTGCGACATCCCGATCCGGTGCCCCCACCCGCCGCCGGTGACCGTGTAGGCCCCGCTGGGCGGCATCGGGTAGGACTCGGCGTTGGGCTCGGCCGCGGGCAGCTCGGTCAGCTCGGTGACCACGGTGGGCTCCGAGACCGCGACGTCCTCGGGGTCGGAGGTGATCAGCCCGTGCTCGAGGTCGAGGTGCTCGTCGGGGACCGCGGGGCTGACCTGCTCCCCCGCCTCGTCGGAGGGCTCCTGCGCCGCTTCGTCGGCGGACTGCCCCGCCGCTGGCTCGAGCACCTCGTCAGCCGTCGCGCCGGGGAGCAGGGTGGCGGTCAGCACGAGGGCGAGGGACGAGGCGAGAGAGGCTGCGAGGGGGCGTCGCACGGTGGACTCCTTGGTCGGGGCCCCACCAATATGGTGCAGGAGTGACTAATGTGACAAGCGTTACTCCTGAATTACATTCTTGTCATTTCTCAATTGTGACCTTTGGCCGTGAGAACCCGTGCCGAGAAGAGAAACAACGCACCATTCCCTGGCGAAGGTTTTACCCGACGTTCACCGCGAACGGGCGCCACGGCATACTGCCCGCCCTAGCGTGATCGACATGACCATCGACATGACCGGGTTCCGGATCCGCAAACTCTCCGTCCTGGCCCTGGCGGCTGCCACACTGGCAGCGGGCGCGGCCCTCGCGCCCGCCTCCGCGTCGACCACCGGCGGACAGCCCGCCGCTGCCGAGTCGGCCAACAGATGGGGGAAACCGGACGTGGACGTGCGCTTCGCGACCTTCAACGCCTCGCTCAACCGCGGCGCCGAGGGGGAGCTCCTGGCCGACCTGTCCACACCGGACAACGAGCAGGCGCAGGTGATCGCGGAGATCATCCAGCGCAACGACCCCGACGTGCTGCTGGTCAACGAGTTCGACTACGTCGAGGGCGGGGCCGCGGCCGAGCTGTTCCGCGACAACTACCTGGCGGTCGGGCAGAACGGTGCCGAGCCGGTCGACTACCCCTACTACTTCGTGGCGCCGTCGAACACCGGGATCCCCTCCGACCACGACCTCAACAACGACGGCGTGGTCGGCGGGCCAGACGACGCGTTCGGGTTCGGCCTGTTCCCCGGGCAGTACGGCATGGTCGTCTACTCCAAGTACCCGATCGACACCGCGAAGGTGCGCACCTTCCAGAACTTCCGGTGGACGGACATGCCGCACAACCTGTTGCCGACCGAGTTCTACTCGCCGGAGGAGCGGGAGATCCTGCGCCTGTCGAGCAAGTCGCACTGGGACGTGCCGATCCGGATCGACCGCAAGAAGACGGTGCACTTCCTGGTGAGCCACCCGACGCCGCCCACCTTCGACGGGCCGGAGGACCGCAACGGGCGCCGCAACCACGACGAGATCCGGTTCTGGGCCGACTACGTCGACAGCAAGCGCACGTCCTACTACATCTACGACGACGACGGGCGCCGCGGGGGCCTGGTGCCGGGCAGCGACTTCGTCATCGCCGGCGACCAGAACGCCGACCCGCTGGACGGCGACTCCTACGAGGGCGCCATCAACCAGCTGCTGGAGCACCGGGCGGTCAACGCCAAGACCCCGCCAGCCAGCGAGGGGGCCGTGGAGGCCAGCGCGCTGCAGGGCGGCATCAACCTGGAGCACCTGGGCGACCCGCGGTTCGACACCGCGGACTTCGCCGAGCCGCCGGGCAACATCCGGGTCGACTACGTGCTGCCCAGCAAGAGCCTGCGGATCCTGGACTCCGCCGTCTTCTGGCCGGTGTCCAGCGACCCCCTCTCCTGGCTGACCGGCACCTACCCCTTCCCCTCCAGCGACCACCGGCTCGTCTGGGTGGACGTCCGCCTGCCGCATATGCGGTGAGGGACTCGGGCGCAGCCCCGCCAGGTAGTCGCAGACCGCGGTCGCCCACGTAGACTGACCGCCCGGAGCGCCGCCGACGTCGGCGGCGCCTGGGCCTCTAGCTCAATGGTTAGAGCTGCGGACTTTTAATCCGTAGGTTGTGGGTTCGAGTCCCACGGGGCCCACCCCGACGACGGTCCGTCCCGCGACACGCCCGACCGGCAACGGCTGGGCCGTACCCGGGTACGAATGAGCCGCTGACCACCGGCGTGTTGCCGGGACGCAGTGGTCTCGGGGCCGCGGCCGTCCGCACGCGGACGACCCGACATCCGGCCCGGCGATCACCACCCGGACCATCGAGTCCTGGCGGGCACCGTGAGCCTCATGGTGCCCGCCCGCTGCGGCGTCCGTCAGGCCGGGTCCCGCCAGTAGTTGTTGGCCGCCGCGATGGTCGCGAACTCGACCGCCACCACGTGCCCCGCCGCCGTGAGCGAGTCGGCACTCGTTGCGTAGCCGGGGCGCAGGAGATGCCGGACCTCGGCGTCGGGCTGGATCGCCCCGATCGTCTTGCGGGCGATCGCGATGGCGAGCTCGCGGCCCTCCTGTGGTGTGGCGGTGATCAGTGAATTGCCTGGAACGAGTTCCACGACGTTTCATCTCCCTGTGCAGCGTGCCCGCTCCGGCGGCGGGCCTCCTCAGCATCGTGGCATCGAGGGCGCCTTTCGGCCATCCTCCAATTCCTCTGAATGCGAAGAGGATTCTTGCCCAACGACGACAACGGCTGGGAACCGCGGGGTGCGGTTCCCAGCCGTTGCGCTGGCGAGGGTCAGTCGCCGTAGATGAGCGCCGCGATCTGCGCCTCGACGTCAGCCGAGACCGCGGTGAACCCACCGAGGATCACGATCTGGCGCGCCTCCAGCCGCTCCAGCTCCGCGAGCGTCGCCCTGGGGATGCGGTCCGGCTTGACCAGCAGGACCGGACCCTCCAGGTGGCCTGCCCGGGCGGCGCCGGCGAGCGCGTCCGGGAAGTCCAGGCCGGTGGCCACGAAAGCCACCCCGGTCCCGGGCTCGTAGTCCTGGGAGATCGCCGCGGCCGTGGCGTAGCGGTCGATGCCGCTCACCCGGTCCACGGTGCCCAGCGCCCCGAGGTCAGCCTCGACGCCGGCCGAGATCGCCTCGGTGCCTCCGAGCAGCACGATGTTGCCCGGTGTCAGCCGCTCCAGCTCGGCCCTGGTGGTAGCCGGGATGCGGTCCTGCTTGACCAGGAGCACCGGGCCGTCCAGGGCACCTGCCCGGGCAGCGCCGGCCAGCGCGTCCGGGAACTCCGTCCCGGTCGCGACGTAGACCGTGTCGACGCCCGGGTCGTGCACCGCGGAGATCTGGACTGCCGTGTCGTAGCGGTCCAATCCCGAGACCCGGGTGACGTCACCGTCGGTGAAGTCGCGCAGCGCGCTGGCCACCGAACCCTGGATCACGGTGTCGCCGCCGAGCACCACGATGTTCTGCGGCTCCAGCCGGCTGAGCTCGAACCGCGTCGCAGCCGGGATCGAGTCCGCACGGACCAGCAGCACGGGCGCACCCTCGCTGCCGGCGCGTGCCGCACCGGCCAACGCATCGGGGTAGTCGAGGCCGGTCGCGATGTAGACGGTCTCGACGCCCGGTGCGGTCTCGGCCGCGATCCGCGCCGCCGTGGCGAAGCGGTCGTCCCCGGTGTAGCGGATGACCTCGGGCGAGGTCGGGTCCGTGGCCTCGCTGCCGATGGTGAACGGCTCGCTGGTGAACGTCTCGGTGTGGGCCGGGTTCGCCGGGTCCCCGAGGGCCTTGAGCACGCTCAGCTCGAGGATGTACTTCCCGTCGCTGACGACCTCACCCTCGACGGTGCCGTCCCAGGTGAGGGCCTCGAAGCTGCCCGTGGTCGCCGACCTGGCCAGGTAGTCCTGGGTGACCACAACGCCGACCTCCGCGCCCTGCGAGCCGTCGGCGTTGGCCTCGTATGCCGTGAGGGTCGCCGAGCGCGACTGGTGCGCCAGGTGCGCCAGGATCGTCGGGACGTCCCCGTCCACCAGGGTGTAGACCGGCTCGTCGCCGGCACCGGTGTCGGGGAAGATGTTCCAACTCCCGTCCTTGACGCAGTCGACGCCGATCAGCCGGTCGCACTCCACGAGCTGGCCCAGCACGGGCAGCACACCGGACGCTCCGGCGGTGAGCACCTCGATGCCCTGGTAGTCACCGGACAACCCGGCATACGGCACCCGCAGCGGGTCGCCCTCGGCGGGGGTGAAGGTGACCCAGCCGCTGTACATCCGGTGGGTACTCGCCGGCGGGGTGAACGTCAGCTCCACGACCGTGGTCTCCCCGGCACCGACGGTCACCTCGGTCGGGCCGGACATCTCGGCGGGGTCGTAGAAGTAGCCCGGGGCGGTGCTCGGGGGTCCGACCGCGACGGTCTCCGCGTTGTTGGCGATCGCATAGGTCACCGGCGCGTCGCCGTCGTTGGTCACCGACACCGACACCGTGTGCGGTCCTGCCTCGCCCTCGCCCAGGGCGAGAGCGCCGGGGCTGATCGAGGTCGTGGCCAGGATCGCGTCGTCCACGTCGACCAGGCCGGCACCCTGCCGGAAGGCCCCCTCAAGGAGACCAGCCCCGGGGTTGAGCGACCAGAGCGCCGGGTCCGCGTGGTTCTGCAGCGTGTCCCGCACCTCGGCGGGCGTCAGGGACGGGTCCGCCTGCAGGAGCAGCGCCACCGCGCCCGCGACGTGCGGCGAGGCCATCGACGTGCCGCCGAGCGTGGCGTAGCCGCCGGCCTCCAGCGGGTAGGCGGACATGATGTTGCCGCCCGGGGCGCCGAGGTCCGGCTTGAGCTCGAGCTCGGCGGTCATGCCGTAGGAGCTGAAGCTCGAGATCAGACCGCCGGTCGGCGACGGGAGGCTGGTGACCTCGTCGGTCCAGGTCATGGTCGTCTCGCCGGCCACGATCCGACCGTCGATCAGCACGCCGTCGGACTGCTGGATGAAGATGACCGGGATGGTGATCGGCGGGTCGGCCGGCGTGGGCGGCTCGACAGTCGGGTTGATGAGCCCGGCGACGTTGTTGTAGATGATCACGGCCTCGGCGCCGGCCTCCTGACCCTGACGTGCCTTGTTGTAGAACGTGGCGTCGCAGGTGGGGTGGTCCGGGTGGAGCCCGCGCTGGATGATCACCGTGGTGTCCGTGAGGTCGGTGGTGATGGGCACACAGGCCATGGCCTCGGGGCTGCCCGGGTCGCCGAGCCGGGAGAGCACCGTAGTGCCCTCGGTCGGTGTGGGCGCGGCACCGGTGGCGTTCACGTAACCGACCGGGGTGTCGTCCGGGCTGATGGTGACCGAGTTGACGGTGATCTGGACGTTGTCGTAGGACGCGACCCCGATGACCTTCTCACCGACACCGGGGGCACCGGCGGAGTAGAGGCCGTCAGCGCCGCTGTTGCCGATCGAGGCGACCACGACGACGCCGGCGTCGGAGAGCGCGTCGCCGGCGACCGCCGTCGGGTACTGCTTCCAGGTCATGAAGGAGGAACCGATGGACATGTTCACCACGTCCATGCCGTCCTCGTAGGTGCGCTCCATCGCCGCGAGCATGATCTCGGCCGTCGTGGAGCCGCCGCAGCCGAAGACGCGGTAGGAACCGAGCACGGCGTCCGGCGCCACGCCGACGACGCCGCCGGCGGCCGGGTCGCCGTTGCCGGCGGCGATGCCGGCCACGTGGGTGCCGTGGCCGTAGCAGTCGTCCGGGTTGACGTCGGGCACCGGCACCGGGTCGTAGGCGTCCGACGTGTAGTCGGCGTTAAAGGAGTCGCCGACCAGGTCGAGGCCGTACTGGATCTGGCTGGTGCGCCAGTTGGGGTGGAGCCCGTCGGTTGGCGTGCCGCCGCCGGCAAAGTCGGGGTGGTCGACATCGATGCCGGTGTCGATGATGCCGATCTTCAGCCCCGCTCCCGTGAAGCCCATGGCGTGCGCCTCGTCCACGCCGGTCATCCCGATGGCGGACGCCATCATCGGTGCCATCGAGTCCGGGTCAACCTCCGGCGCGTCCACCAGGTAGACCGGGAAGATCGCCTCGACCTGGCTGGCCCCGGCGAGCGCCGCCAGATCCGTCTCCGACGCATCGACCGACACGCCGTTCCACAGGTTGCGGTAGGTCTGCCGCACCTCCACGGTGGCCCCGAGCGCGGCCGCCTCCTGCAGGAAGGACTCCTGCTGGGCGGAGACCGCCTGGGCGCTGGCGCCCTCGACGACCGATTTGCCCGCGAGCTGCACGAAGTAGGCGGAGGCCACGCGCGGGGTGCCGGAGAGCGCACCCTCCTGCACGACGGTGCCGCTCGGACTGGGCTCGATGCCGTAGTCGGTGGCGTTGCCCAAGTCCTCGGGGTCGTCAGCGGTGGCGACCCCTGCCGCGAGCGAGGTGGCCACCAGGGCTGCCGCGGCGGCGGCGCCGATGCGTCGGCGCCTCCTCGCGGCGTTGGGGGTAGGTGGGTGTGATCGAGGTTTCATGACAGGTCTCCGTGGGGGTAGGGAGGCAGAAACGAGGATGCGCCCGACCCTAGCGAGCCGACGACGCCGCTGGCTAGACCTGCCGGGACACCTTCCGGGCGGCGCCCCGAGCTGTGCGTCGGCGCCCTAGCCTGGGCTTATGGTCGAGCCGAGTCAGTGGATGCGTCAGGTCGCGGCGGATCCGGAGCACTCCACGAGGTATGCCGATCGCTTCCGGCGACTGGTCGCCGCCGGGGCGGATGTGGTCGGGGAGGCGCGCCTGGTGGACGCGATGGCCCCGCGTGGGGCGCGGATCCTCGACGCCGGCTGCGGGGGTGGGCGGGTCGGTGCTCATCTGCACCGGGCGGGACACACCGTCGTGGGGGTCGACGTCGACCCGGTCCTCATCCGGGCAGCCGAGGAGGACTATCCCGGTCCACTCTGGATCACCGCGGACCTGGCGGAGCTGGATCTGCCGGCCCACGGCATACTCGATCCGTTTGACGTGATCGTCAGCGCCGGCAACGTGATGGCCTTCCTGGCACCGAGCACCCGGGGCGAGGTGCTGACGCGGCTGCGTCAGCACACGGCACCCGAGGGGCGGGTGGTCGTGGGTTTCGGCGCCGGCCGCGGCTACCCGTTCGCGGAGTTCCTCGCCGACGCCGAGGCCAACGGCCTCATCCCCGACGTGCTGCTGTCCACGTGGGACCTGCGACCGTTCCGCAGCGACTCCCCCTTCCTCGTGGCGGTGCTGCGCCCGTCCTGAGACCGGTTGCGCGGACCACCGTGAGGACTACGTTGGGAGCAGTGCCGGGCGACCGGCGTCCGGCCCGACGCCCGGAGGATCACCATGGCCAACCACGTCTACGCCGTCTCGGAACTCGTGGGCAGCTCCCCAGACGGCGTGGAGGCCGCCGTCAACAACGCCCTGGCCTCGGCCAGCCAGACCGTGCGCAACCTCGACTGGTTCGAGGTGACCGAGATCCGCGGTCACCTGGACGACTCTGGCACGGTCGCCGACTGGCAGGTGGGCATCAAGCTCGGCTTCCGCGTCGAGAAGTAGCCCGCGTCTCCGCCACCCGACGCGCTCGGTGGTCCGGAATCTCGCCACGCGACGCGCTCGGTCGCCCGGAATCCCGCCATCCGGCGCGCTCGGTGGCCCGGAATCCCGCCACCCGGCGCGCTCGGTCGAGGTGTGGGGACCACAGGCGCGTGCCGTAGGTTGCGTGCGTCCAACCGCGACTCGATGGGGTAAGGTTGGACAAACCTTAAACACCTGATGTGAGGAGTGGTGCATGCGCGCGGTCATCGATCGGGTCGTCGACACCGTCACCGGTCGCCGCAGCGCGTGGGTCGTCGCCCTGCTCGGCCTCGCCCTGGGCGCCGGCGTGATGGTCGGTCTCGGCGAGGCGGAACGGGACCCCCACCCGACCGACACCCTGGCCGCGGGCTACGAGTCGACGCGTGGGGTGGAGCTGGCCGAGCAGCTGCCCACGGAGGACACCGCCACCGCCATCATCCTGTTCAGCTCTGACTCGGAGATCGGCTCGTCGCTGCCCGACCTCGAGCAGGTCGTCGAGGGACTCGACACCGGGGTGCCGGGGCCGCCCGCCTTCCTTCAGCCGTCCGAGGACGGGACTGCGGCGATCTCGGTGGTGAACGTCCCTGCCGAGACGGCGACCGAGGTGACGGCGTCCGTGAGCGACCTGCGCACCTCGCTCCGGGACGCCACCCCCGAGGGCGTCGAGGTGCAGGTGACCGGGCCCGCCGCGGTCCGTGCCGACCTCGCGGAGGTCTTCAGCGGCGCCAACACCACCTTGCTGGCGTTCACCGCCTCGGTCGTGGCGGTGCTGCTGCTCATCACCTACCGCAGCCCGACCCTGTGGCTGGTCCCGCTCGCCGTCGTGGGGATCGCCGACCGCACGGCCGCCATCCTCGCGACGCAGGTGCTGGCCTTCTTCGGGGTGCCGTGGGACGAGTCGACCATCGGCATCCTGTCGGTGCTGGTCTTCGGGGCGGGCACGAACTACGCCCTGCTGCTCATCTCCCGCTACCGCGACGAGCTGCGGACCCGCGAGGACCGCTTCGAGGCGATGGGCCACGCACTGCGCCGGACGGCCGAGGCGGTCCTGGCCAGTGCCGCCACCGTCGTCGTCGGCGTGCTCACGCTGCTCCTCTCGGTCTTCCCGAACACCCGCGGGCTGGGGCTGGCCAGCGCCGTGGGCATCGTCGTCGCGGCCGGTTTCGTACTGCTGATGCTGCCGGCCGCCCTCGTGCTGTTCGGCCGGTGGATCTTCTGGCCCAAGGTGCCGCATGTGGGCGAGGAGGGCCAGGCGGGGCGGCGCTCCGGCTGGCGGCGCGTTGGGGACCGGGTGGCGACCCGGCCGAAGGCGTTCATCGTCGGCACCCTCACGCTGCTCGCGGTGATGGCCGTCGGGCTGACCCAGCTCCAGCTGGGGCTGCCCTCCTCGGAGCAGTTCACCGACAAGCCGGAGGCGATCGTCGCCGCTGAGCGGCTGGCGGAGTCCTTCCCCGGAGGCGCCGCCGACCCGACCACGGTGGTCACCGCCACCGAGGACGAGGCGACGGTCGAGCAACTGGTGGCCGACCTGGAGGGGCTGGACCCGGTGGGGTCGGTCAGCGTCGGGGCACAAGGGGGCGGAGTGACCCAGCTGAGCGTGGTGCTGTCGACCACGCCCGAGTCGGACGAGGCCCGCGCCGCACTGGACGACATCCGCACCGTCACGGCGGAGCTTCCCGAGACCTACGTGACCGGCACGGCGGCGGAGACCGCGGACACCGCCGACGCGAGCACCCGTGACCGCCTGGTCATCCTCCCGATCATCCTGATCCTGGTGCTGCTCGCCCTGGCCGCGATCCTGCGCTCGGTGCTGGCACCGGTCATCCTGGTGGCCAGCGTCATCGCCAGCTTCTGCGCGGCCCTCGGGGTGTCCTGGTGGCTGTTCACCGGGCTGCTGGGCTTCAGTGGGCTCGACCCGATCGTGCCGCTCTACTCGTTCCTTTTCCTCGTCGCGCTCGGGGTCGACTACAACATCTTCCTGATCACCCGCACCCTCGAGGAGGCCCGTCACGTCGGCAGCCGCGAGGGCGTCCTGCGTGCGCTGTCGGCCACCGGCGGGGTGATCACCAGCGCCGGCATCCTGCTCGCCGCGGTTTTCGCGGTCCTGGGCGTCCTACCCCTGGTCGTGCTGGCCCAGGTGGGTGCGGTGATCTGCATCGGCGTGCTGCTCGACACGCTGCTGGTCCGCACGGTCCTCGTGCCGGCGATCGTGCTCACGCTGGGCGAGCGGTTCTGGTGGCCACGGCGCGTCGCGCCAGAGGAGGCCACCCACTGACCGGCCGGTCTCCACGCAGGACACCGGCTCCGACTGGCCACTGACTCTCCCCATCCACTAACTCCGTGGCGTCCCGCTCGGGGTCGCGGAACACTGGGAGCCATGGAGTGGGCGGTGCTGGCTCTCGCCCTGGCCCTCGTGCTGGGCCTGGGCGTGATCAGCGCGCTGCGGGACCGAAGCCAGCGTCACGACACCACGGACCTGCGGGAGCCACGGCGACTGCGGCCTCGCCCGGATGATCCCGACGTGACGCCCGAGGACGAGGCCGAACTGGCCCGCGAGTTCGCCGCGGTGGAGGCGGAGGGGGCTCATGCCCTCGAGTCCCTGCTGGACCTCCGCCTGCGCGTGCTGTCCTCCCGCCGTGTGCCCCTGCGGGCGATCCGTGCCGCACCGGGTCCGCACACCGGGCGGCTCGCCTTCGCCGACAGCACCGTGCTGCTGGCGCGGGCCCGCCGCCCGGGGGAGCTCTATCGGCTGGCACTGGCCATCCCGGACAACGCGGTCACCATCGACACCTGGTCGCACGAGCAGGACGGCACCGTCCTGACCTTCACCTGGCCGCAGGAGTCCGCCGAGATCGTCGTGATCGGCCTCGACCAGCAGGACTGACCACTGCGGGTGTGCCCGGCCGCTCCCCGGTGAACGCGGATCGCCATGAACAGGCCGACGGCCACCCACTGGCCCGGCCCCGATCGAGCGCCCCTCGGCGCCGTCTCGATTGTATTTTTTCATTCATAGAGTGATTTAATATGCCCATGCCCCCTCGGACCCGCCCGACAGCACTCGCGACCCTCGGCGCCGGACTCGTCGGCGCCCTGCTCCTGACCGGCTGCTCCGCCGAGCCCGAGGCTGCGGGGCCTGTTGAGACCAGGACGACGGCGGCCGACGACGCCCTCCTGTCCGCCCACGGGCTGCCCGGCCTGGACGCGCGCGCGGTGATCGAGCAGCTGGACGCCACCCCCGTCGCGGAGCGCTCCACCGAGCTCATGGCGTCCATCCGGCCGGACACCCTGGTCATCTCCGACGCCAGCGGTGCCGAGACCTCGCTGCCCCTGCCCGCGGACGAGTTCTACGTCTCCATCGCGCCGTTCGTCGACCAGACCCACGAGTGCTTCTTCCACAGCCTGACGACCTGCCGCGGCGAGCTCGCCAACGAGGTGATCGACGTGGAAGTCATCGACGACGCCGGCACGGTCCTGGTCGACGAGGCGCTGACCACCTTCGACAACGGGTTCGTCGGCCTGTGGCTCCCGCGCGACATCAGCGGCACGATCACCCTAGAGCACGACGGCCGGAGCGTGACCGCCCCCATCGCGACCGGCCCGGACGACCCCACCTGCGTGACGACGCTCCAGCTGGTCTGACCTCGTCCCGTCGACCTGGGCGTCCCCAACCTGGGCACGGTTATCACCGCCGCGAGCGCGAAATAGGGCGCCCGCAGAGCGGATAACCGTGCCCAGGTTCGGGGGTCAGGCGGAGGTGCGCCGGTATCGCGCGATCGACAGCGGCGCGAAGATCAGCACGATCAGCACGGCCCAGATCAGCGAGTAGAGCACCGGGTTCTGCAGGGACCAGGCGTCCGACGGCACGGCCATCGGCAGGTTGTTGCCGAACAGGTCGCGCGCCGCCTGCGTCACGGTCGAGACGGGGTTCCACTCCGCGAAGATCCGCAACGGCGTCGGGAAGGTCTCCAGCGGCACGAAGGCGTTGGAGATGAAGGTCATCGGCATGATGACCATGAACGACGCGTTGTTGATCACCTCGACGCTGGGGACCAGCAGCCCGACATAGGCCATCACCCAGCTGAACGCATAGGCGAAGACCAGCAGCAGTGCGAAGCCCGCGAGCGCGTCGAACAGCGAGTTGCGGATCCGCCAGCCGACCAGCAGACCGGTCAGCGCCATGATGATCAGGGTCAGCACGTTGTAGATCACGTCGGACGCGGTCCGCCCGATGAGCACCGCGGCCCGGGACATGGGCAGCGACCGGAACCGGTCGATGATGCCTTTCTGCATATCCTCGGCAAGGCCCGCACCGGTGAAGGTCGAGCCGAACACCACGGTCTGGGCGAAGATGCCGGCGATCAGGAACTCGCGGTAGGCCTCGGGATCGCCAGGGGTGATGGCGCCGCCGAAGACGTAGGCGAAGAGCAGCACGAACATGATCGGCGACATCAGGATGAAGACCAGGATCTCGGGGACGCGCTTGATCTTGATCAGGTTGCGCTTGGCGATGACCCAGCTGTCGGCCAGCACGGTCGCCGGAGTGGTCCGTCGCGTGGACACGACGGGGTGGGTGTCGGTGAGCGTCGTCATCAGGATCCCTCCTTCGCGCCGACCAGCTCACGGCCCTGGTCGGCCTCGTTGTCACGTTCCTCGGCCACGTGGCCGGTCAGCTCGAGGAAGACGTCGTCCAGCGTGGGTCGACGCAGCCCGACATCGAGCAGCTCGACGCCTGCCTCCTCCAGCCGGCGCAGCACCTCGGCCAACGCCCGCTGACCGGTGTCGACGCGGGCGCTGAGCCGCTTGGCGCCGCCCGACCGCTGGACCTCGCTCGTCGCCACGGCCGCCAGTGCCGCGAAGGCGGCCCGGGTGTCGCTCTCGTCCTGGACCACGAGCTCGACCCGCTCGCCGCCGACCTGGCTCTTCAGCTGGTCGGCGGTGCCGTGGGCGATCGCCCGGCCGTGGTCGATGACGATGATGTCGTCGGCGAGCAGGTCGGCCTCCTCGAGGTACTGCGTCGTCAGCAGCAGGGTGCTCCCACCGCTGACCAGCTCGCGGATCACGTCCCACATCTCCTGCCGGGCGCGCACGTCCAGCCCGGTGGTGGGCTCATCGAGCACCAGCACGGGCGGGGCCGCCACCAGCGCGGCCGCCAGGTCGAGCCGGCGCCGCATGCCGCCGGAGTAGGTCTTGGACGGGCGGTCGCCGGCGTCGGCCAGGCTGAACCGCTCGAGCAGCTCACGGGCACGCTCACGTGACCGGGCTCGTCCCAGCCCGTAGAGACGCCCGACCATGTCGAGATTCTCGAAGCCGGTCAGGTGCTCGTCGACCGCGGCGTACTGCCCCGACAGGCCGATCCGCGAGCGCACGCCCTGGGGGTCCCGCGTCACATCGATGCCGGCCACGGTCGCCTGCCCCTCATCGGCGCGCAGCAACGTCGTCAGGATGCGGACCGCCGTGGTCTTGCCCGCCCCGTTGGGCCCGAGAAGACCGAGCACGGTCCCCTCCGGCACGCTCAGGTCCAGCCCGTCCAGGGCCGTCACCTCGCCATATCTCTTGACCAGTCCGCTGGCCACAATGATGTCGCTCATCCGCACTCCCTCGCTTGCGTCGTCGCTTCTACGGCCGACTTCCCAGTAGACCTGCTCCGGCGCGGAATCTCATCGCATTTTCGGGGACCGAGGCGTCGCTGACCCGGTGGTTGGGTGCTCTCCTTCGAGTATGACGCGGGGCACCGACAGTGGTTTCCCGTCCGGCCCCCGGTGGGCCAGTAGGCTCCCCGACATGGCGCTGCCGCACCACCCTGAGCAGGACCGTTCTGGGCGGGCTCGACCTGTCGCGTGGGGTGAGCGCCTGCCCCGCTGGCTCGGGCTCCCCCTGGGACTCCTCGCGGTGCTCGTCGGCGTCCTGCTGGCGACCCGGCCGCTGACCTCCCTCTCCGCGCTGACCCTCACCCTGGGGGTCGCCTTCGTGGTGATGGGGCTGGCCACGCTCCTGTCCGACCAGGAGGGGCGCACGGCGTGGGACGTCGCGCGCGGTCTCGGCTGGCTGCTGCTCGGTCTGCTCGTCCTGGTCTGGCTGCGCACCTCCTTCGAACTGCTCGCTCTCGCCGTCGGCATCGTGCTCGTGGTCGCCGGCGGGGTGCGGATCTGGGGTGCCGCCACCGGGCGCCGGCCAGCAACCCCCGGCCCCGCACGCGTCGGGAACGCCCTGCTCGGAGCGGCGGAGGTCGTCATCGGCGTCCTCGCGGTGCGCTGGCCCGACCTGACCCTGCTGGCGGTCGCCGTCATCTTCGCGGTGCGGCTGGTCGTCCTCGGCCTGGGGCTGATCCGGCGGGCCGTGTCCCGCCGCACCGCCCGCCGGACCACCGTCCCCGGCGCGGGGGCAGGAGGCCCCGGCGCCACGGCATACGACCCTCCGGCTGGGACCACGGGACGCCCCTGGCTCCGTCTCGTCGGTGGCGTCCTCGCCCTCGTGCTGGCGCTCGGCGCGACCTTCCTCGGCCTCCAGGCGCGCGCGGGATCCCCCGTCGTCGACGCCTTCTACGCGACCCCGGAGCAGGTGCCGGACGAGCCGGGCGTCCTGCTGCGCAGCGAGCCGTTCACCCGTGACGTGCCCGACGGGGCGACCGGGTGGCGCCTGCTGTACACGACGACCGCGGCCGACGGCGCCCCGGCCACGGCCAGCGCGATCGTGGTGGTCCCCGCGGGTGGGACAGCCGGTCCGGTGCCCGTCGTCGCGTGGGCGCACGGCACGACCGGCTTCGCGACCCAGTGCGCCCCGAGCCTGCTGGAACACCCCTTTGAGGCCGGCGCGATGCCGGCGCTGGAGCCGGCGCTGGAGCGCGGCTGGGCCGTGGTGGCGACGGACTACACCGGGCTGGGCACGCCCGGTCCGCACCCCTACCTGATCGGGCTCGGCGAGGGACGGTCGGTGCTGGACGCGATCCGCGCGGCGCACCAGCTGACCGGGGCGGACCTCTCCGAGGACACCGTGGTCTGGGGCCACTCGCAGGGCGGTCACGCGGCGCTGTGGACCGGGCAGCTGGCCGCCGAGTACGCCCCCGAGCTCAGCCTCGCCGGTGTCGTGGCGATGGCCCCTGCGGCCGACGTCGAGGCGTTGGCCGAGAGCCTGCCCGACTCCAGCGTGGGCGCCCTGTTCGCGTCCTACGTCATCGCCGGATATGCCGCGCACTACCCCGAGATCACCCTCGAGGAGCAGGTCATCCCGCCCGCGCGCACCCTGGTGCGGGAGATGTCGGGCCGGTGCCTGTCCGAGCCGAGCGTCGTGGCCTCGTTCGTCTCCCTGCTGTCCCTGGCCCGGGACCAGTCGGTCTACGCCCGTCCTCCGGCCGAGGGCGCCCTGGGAGTGCGGCTGCGGGAGAACGTGCCGACCGGACCGTTCCCGATGCCCGTGCTCCTGGCCCAGGGAGAGGCGGACGAGCTGATCCTGCCGACCGACCAGGGCTCCTACGTCAACCGGCTCTGCGCGGCCGGGGTGTCCGTGGACTTCCGCAGCTATCCCGACCGCGACCACCTCTCGCTCGTGGAGCCGGAGTCCGAGCTCATCGACGAGCTGCTGTCGTGGACCGCCGACCGGTTCGACGGTGCCCCGGTCACCGGGGGGTGCGGCTGAGCGGCAGCCCGCGACGATCCCGTGGGCTCTTTCCCGGCCACCGTGAGATCGACCCCTACCCACCGGGAGGACCCCGCGCCTAGATTGAGCGTCGTGAGCGACGCCCAGACCCTCGCGGTGACCGGCCGGACGACGGCGCCGGCATCACGCGGCGAGTCGGTGCAGCCCGGCTCGGGCCTCCGGGCGCTCGCCCTCGCCGGCCTGGTGCTCACCGTGCTGACCGCGGCGGCGTCGCTGATCTTCATGGTGACGCTCCCGGCCGAGCCCGTCGAGCAGCTCAACAGCAC